>ENA-OQCK01000438-OQCK01000438.1-human-gut-metagenome-genome-assembly--contig:-NODE-438-length-22857-cov-4.376155_pt1 | contig 22857 bp, 30 predicted proteins | sample MGYA00242498_ERZ504578 | MGnify/ENA primary metagenome ERZ504578 (study PRJEB26092, sample SAMD00036229) | human gut metagenome | host: Homo sapiens | study: EMG produced TPA metagenomics assembly of...
TGAAAGCTTTTGCAGAACAATTAGTTAACTTGACAGTAAAAGAAGTTAATGAACTTGCAACTATCCTTAAAGAAGAATACGGTATTGAACCTGCTGCTGCAGCTGTAGCTGTTGCTGCTGGTCCTGCAGCTGGTGCTGCTGCCGCAGAAGAAAAAACTTCTTTCGACGTAGTATTGAAGAGCGCTGGTGCAGCTAAACTTCAAGTAGTTAAGGCCGTTAAGGAAGCTTGTGGTCTTGGTTTGAAAGAAGCTAAAGACTTGGTAGACGGTGCTCCTAGCACAGTAAAAGAAGGTTTGGCTAAAGACGAAGCAGAATCATTGAAGAAAACATTGGAAGAAGCTGGAGCTGAAGTTGAACTTAAATAACATTGGCCTGGTAATCAGGTAATTCGGTTAGGAATCCTTCGCAAGAGGATTCTTAACCTTTTTGTGTATATATTTCAAATTAAGTTCTCCAAATTCATTGACAGATGTCTTCAAATACTGTAAATCAAAGAGTTAATTTTGCTTCGACTAAGAATCCGCTTGAATACCCGGATTTCCTGGAAGTACAATTGAAGTCATTCCAAGACTTTCTACAATTAGATACCCCACCTGAAAAGCGCAAGAATGAGGGTTTGTATAAAGTATTTGCTGAAAACTTCCCTATTGCCGATACAAGAAACAATTTTGTTCTTGAGTTTTTGGACTATTATATTGATCCGCCGCGCTATACCATTGATGATTGTATAGAGCGTGGGCTTACTTATAGTGTTCCTTTAAAAGCGAAACTTAAGCTATACTGTACGGATCCCGATCACGAGGATTTTGATACAGTGATTCAGGACGTATTCCTCGGCCCGATTCCTTATATGACTGATAAGGCTACTTTCGTCATTAATGGTGCCGAACGTGTAGTTGTGTCACAGCTTCACCGTTCTCCGGGTGTATTCTTCGGTCAGAGTGTGCATGCCAATGGTACGAAACTTTATTCGGCTCGTATTATTCCGTTTAAAGGTTCGTGGATTGAGTTTGCTACTGACATCAATAACGTGATGTACGCATACATTGACCGTAAGAAGAAATTGCCGGTAACTACTCTGTTGCGTGCGATCGGCTTCGAGAACGACAAAGATATTCTTGAGATTTTCAACCTTGCAGAAGATGTGAAGGTTAACAAGACAAATCTGAAGAAAGTGCTGGGCCGTAAACTGGCTGCACGTGTCTTGAAAACATGGATTGAAGATTTCGTTGATGAAGATACCGGTGAGGTGGTTTCTATCGAACGTAACGAAGTTATTATCGATCGTGAAACCGTACTGGAAGAGGAGCATATAGATGAAATTCTGGAATCGGGAGTTCAGAACATCCTTTTGCATAAGGATGAACCGAACCAGTCCGATTTCTCTATCATATATAATACGTTGCAGAAGGATCCGAGTAACTCGGAAAAGGAGGCTGTGTTGTATATCTACCGTCAGTTGCGTAATGCTGATCCGGCTGATGACGCAAGTGCACGTGAAGTTATTAACAACCTCTTCTTCTCGGAAAAACGATATGACCTTGGTGATGTGGGGCGTTATAGAATCAACAAAAAATTGAATCTGACGACTGATATGGACGTACGTGTCCTCACGAAGGAAGATATTATTGAAATCATTAAATATCTGATTGAGTTAATTAACTCAAAGGCAGATGTGGATGATATTGACCACTTGAGCAATCGTCGTGTACGTACAGTAGGTGAACAGCTTTCTAATCAGTTTGCCGTTGGTCTGGCTCGTATGTCCCGTACGATTCGTGAACGTATGAATGTTCGTGACAATGAAGTGTTTACTCCGATTGATTTGATTAATGCTAAGACCATTTCTTCTGTTATCAATTCATTTTTCGGAACGAATGCGTTGTCTCAGTTCATGGACCAGACAAACCCGTTGGCTGAAATTACACATAAGCGCCGTATGTCTGCATTGGGACCTGGTGGTCTTTCTCGTGAACGCGCCGGATTTGAGGTTCGTGACGTTCACTACACGCATTATGGTCGTCTTTGTCCGATTGAGACTCCTGAAGGTCCGAATATCGGTTTGATTTCTTCATTGTGTGTGTTTGCTAAGATTAACGAGTTAGGATTCATTGAAACTCCGTACCGCAAGGTAGAAAACGGAAAAGTGGACCTATCTGATAATGGCCTGATTTATCTGACTGCTGAGGAAGAAGAAGAAAAAATTATTGCACAGGGTAATGCTCCATTGAATGATGATGGTACATTTGTGCGTAATAAAGTAAAATCTCGTCAGGATGCTGATTTCCCGGTTGTCGAACCAGCGGAGGTAGATCTTATGGACGTTTCTCCCCAACAGATTGCATCAATTGCAGCTTCATTGATTCCGTTCCTGGAACATGACGATGCTAACCGTGCGTTGATGGGATCAAACATGATGCGTCAGGCAGTTCCTCTTTTGAGAAGTGAGGCGCCGATTGTTGGTACAGGTATCGAACGCCAGTTGGTCAGAGACTCTCGTACACAAATCACTGCTGAAGGTGATGGTGTCGTTGATTTCGTGGATGCTACTACTATTCGTATTTTGTACGACCGTACGGAAGATGAAGAGTTTGTTAGCTTCGAGCCGGCTTTGAAAGAATATAGAATTCCTAAATTCCGTAAAACCAACCAGAATATGACTATTGACTTGCGTCCGATTTGTGACAAAGGTCAACGTGTGAAGAAAGGCGATATCCTGACAGAAGGTTATTCTACTGAAAAAGGTGAGTTGGCATTGGGTAAAAACCTATTAGTCGCTTATATGCCTTGGAAGGGTTACAACTATGAGGATGCTATCGTTTTGAATGAACGTGTGGTACGTGAAGACTTGTTGACTTCTGTACACGTAGAAGAATATTCTCTGGAAGTTCGTGAAACGAAACGTGGTATGGAAGAATTGACTTCTGACATTCCGAATGTAAGTGAAGAAGCTACAAAAGATCTGGATGAAAACGGTATTGTAAGAATCGGTGCCCGTATCGAACCGGGTGATATTATGATTGGTAAGATTACACCGAAAGGTGAATCTGATCCTTCTCCGGAAGAAAAATTGCTTCGTGCAATCTTCGGTGATAAGGCTGGTGATGTAAAAGATGCTTCATTGAAGGCTTCTCCTTCTTTGAAAGGTGTCGTAATTGATAAGAAGCTGTTCTCACGTGTTATCAAAAATCGTAGCTCTAAGCTGGCTGACAAAGCATTGTTGCCTAAGATTGATGATGAATTTGAATCAAAGGTAGCAGACTTGAAACGTATCTTGGTTAAAAAATTGATGATTTTGACCGAAGGTAAGGTTTCTCAAGGTGTGAAAGACTATTTGGGTGCGGAGGTTATCGCTAAAGGCTCTAAGTTTAGTGCATCTGATTTCGATTCACTCGATTTTACTTCTATCCAGTTAAGTAATTGGACTAGTGATGAACATGCTAACGGTATGATTCGTGACTTGGTGATGAATTTCATCAAGAAATACAAAGAACTGGATGCTGAACTGAAACGTAAGAAGTTTGCTATTACTATCGGTGACGAACTTCCGGCTGGTATTATCCAGATGGCTAAAGTATATATTGCTAAGAAACGTAAGATCGGTGTCGGTGATAAAATGGCAGGTCGCCACGGTAACAAGGGTATCGTGTCACGTGTTGTACGTCAGGAAGATATGCCGTTCTTGGCTGACGGTACTCCGGTTGATATCGTATTGAATCCGTTGGGCGTGCCTTCTCGTATGAACATCGGACAGATTTTTGAAGCTGTGCTTGGACGTGCCGGAAAGACATTGGGCGTGAAATTCGCAACTCCTATTTTCGATGGTGCTACAATGGAAGATTTGGACGAATGGACAGACAAAGCTGGATTGCCTCGTTACTGTAAAACTTATCTTTGTGATGGCGGTACAGGTGAGCAGTTTGACCAGGCAGCTACCGTAGGTGTGACTTATATGTTGAAGTTAGGGCACATGGTTGAAGACAAAATGCATGCTCGTTCTATTGGCCCGTACTCATTGATTACTCAGCAACCTCTTGGTGGTAAAGCACAATTCGGTGGTCAGCGTTTCGGAGAAATGGAGGTTTGGGCACTTGAAGGCTTTGGCGCTGCTCATATCCTACAGGAAATTCTGACTATTAAGTCTGATGACGTAGTAGGACGTTCGAAGGCTTATGAAGCAATTGTGAAAGGTGAACCGATGCCGCAACCTGGTATTCCGGAATCCTTGAACGTATTGTTACACGAGTTGAGAGGGTTAGGCTTGAGTATCAACCTAGAATAAAATACTGAAAGAATGTGTGATGTCAATGAACCTATGAAGGTTCATTGACATTCGCACCTTTTCAATTTCTAATGATTCAATTATCAAATCTCAATTATATAGAGTATGGCTTTTAGAAAAGAAAATAAGACGAAAAGTAATTTCTCGAAGATCTCAATTGGTCTGGCTTCTCCGGAAGAAATCCTTGAGAATTCGAGTGGTGAAGTTTTGAAGCCTGAAACCATTAATTACCGTACTTACAAACCCGAACGTGACGGTTTGTTTTGTGAACGCATTTTTGGTCCTATAAAGGACTATGAGTGTCATTGCGGTAAATACAAACGTATCCGTTATAAAGGTATCGTCTGCGACCGTTGTGGTGTGGAAGTTACTGAAAAGAAGGTACGTCGTGAGCGTATGGGACATATTCAGTTGGTGGTCCCGGTGGCTCACATTTGGTATTTCCGTTCGCTCCCTAATAAAATCGGTTATTTGCTCGGATTACCGACGAAGAAGTTGGATTCGATTATATACTACGAACGTTATGTTGTTATTCAGCCGGGTGTGAAAGCTGAAGATGGCGTAGCTGAATATGATTTGCTTTCTGAAGAAGAGTATCTGGATATTCTTGATACACTTCCGAAAGATAATCAATATCTTGAGGATAATGATCCAAACAAATTCATCGCTAAGATGGGTGCTGAAGCTATCTATGATTTGCTGGCTCGTTTGGACCTGGATGCTTTGTCTTACGAACTTCGTCATCGTGCTGGTAACGATGCATCACAGCAGCGTAAGAATGAAGCATTGAAACGTCTTCAGGTAGTAGAATCATTCCGTGCATCACGTGGACGTAACAAGCCGGAATGGATGATTGTACGTATTGTACCGGTTATCCCGCCTGAGCTTCGACCGTTGGTTCCGTTGGATGGTGGCCGTTTCGCTACCTCGGACTTGAATGATCTATATCGTCGTGTGATTATTCGTAACAACCGTCTGAAAAGACTGATCGAAATTAAGGCTCCGGAAGTGATTTTACGTAACGAAAAACGTATGCTTCAGGAATCTGTGGACTCATTGTTCGATAACTCACGTAAGTCAAGTGCAGTGAAGACAGATGCTAACCGTCCGTTGAAATCTTTGTCTGACAGTTTGAAAGGTAAACAGGGACGTTTCCGTCAGAACTTGTTAGGTAAACGTGTTGACTACTCTGCGCGTTCGGTAATCGTTGTTGGCCCGGAATTGAAGATGGGGGAATGCGGTATTCCTAAATTAATGGCTGCAGAATTGTACAAGCCGTTTATTATTCGTAAACTCATTGAACGTGGTATCGTTAAGACTGTTAAGTCTGCAAAGAAAATTGTTGACCGTAAGGAACCTGTGATCTGGGATATTCTGGAGCATGTAATGAAAGGACATCCTGTACTGTTGAACCGTGCACCGACATTGCACCGTTTGGGTATTCAGGCTTTCCAGCCTAAGATGATCGAAGGTAAGGCTATCCAGTTGCACCCCTTGGCATGTACGGCATTTAATGCGACTTTGATGGTGACCAAATGGCTGTTCACTTGCCTTTGAGTAACGAAGCTATTCTTGAAGCACAAATGTTGATGCTTCAATCACATAATATCTTGAATCCGGCAAACGGTGCGCCTATTACTGTGCCTGCACAGGATATGGTTCTTGGTTTGTACTACATTACTAAGTTGCGTGCTGGTGCAAAAGGGGAAGGTTTGACATTCTACGGACCGGAAGAAGCGTTGATTGCTTATAATGAAGGTAAGGTAGATATCCACGCTCCGGTGAAGGTAATCGTGAAAGACGTTGATGAAAATGGTAACATTGTAGACGTGATGCGCGAAACTTCCGTAGGTCGTGTGATTGTGAACGAAATCGTTCCGCCCGAAGCGGGTTATATCAATACTATTATCTCTAAGAAATCTCTTCGTGATATTATTAGTGATGTAATTAAGGTTTGTGGTGTAGCTAAAGCTGCTGACTTTCTGGATGGAATCAAGAATTTAGGTTACCAGATGGCATTCAAAGGTGGTCTGTCATTCAACTTAGGTGATATTATTATTCCGAAAGAAAAAGAAACACTGGTACAGAAAGGTTATGACGAAGTTGAGCAAGTCGTAAACAACTATAATATGGGTTTCATCACTAACAATGAACGTTATAACCAGGTGATTGATATATGGACGCATGTTAACTCAGAGTTGTCTAATATCTTGATGAAGACTATTTCTTCGGATGATCAAGGTTTCAACTCTGTATATATGATGCTTGACTCTGGTGCCCGTGGTTCTAAAGAACAGATTCGTCAGTTGTCTGGTATGCGTGGTTTGATGGCAAAACCGCAGAAAGCGGGAGCAGAAGGTGGGCAGATTATTGAAAACCCGATTTTGTCGAACTTTAAAGAAGGGCTTTCTGTGTTGGAGTACTTTATCTCTACTCACGGTGCTCGTAAAGGTTTGGCGGATACGGCTTTGAAGACTGCCGATGCCGGTTATCTGACTCGTCGTCTGGTTGACGTATCGCATGATGTGATTATTACAGAAGAAGACTGCGGTACACTCCGTGGATTGGTTTGTACAGACCTTAAAAATAACGATGAAGTTATTGCAACTCTGTACGAACGTATCTTAGGTCGTGTTTCCGTGCATGATATTATTCATCCTACTACCGGTGAACTGTTGGTTGCTGGTGGGGAAGAAATCACAGAAGAAATTGCCAAAAAGATTCAGGATTCTCCGATCGAGAGTGTTGAAATTCGTTCGGTATTGACTTGTGAAGCTAAGAAGGGTGTTTGTGCTAAGTGTTATGGACGTAACCTTGCTACGAGCCGTATGGTTCAGAAAGGTGAAGCTGTCGGCGTAATTGCTGCTCAGTCTATCGGTGAGCCGGGTACACAGTTGACATTGCGTACATTCCACGCAGGTGGTACTGCTGCCAATATTGCAGCTAATGCAAGTATTGTTGCTAAAAATAATGCACGTCTTGAGTTTGAAGAGTTGCGTACAGTAGATATTGTAGATGAAATGGGTGAAGCTGCGAAGGTGGTAGTAGGTCGTTTGGCTGAAGTTCGTTTCGTAGACGTGAATACTGGAATCGTTCTTTCTACTCATAATGTTCCTTATGGTTCAACACTGTATGTTGGTGACGGTGATTTGGTAGAAAAAGGCAAGTTGATTGCTAAATGGGACCCGTTCAACGCTGTTATTATAACTGAAGCAACCGGTAAGATCGAATTTGAGGGCGTAATTGAAAACGTTACTTATAAGGTTGAGTCGGATGAAGCAACAGGCCTTCGTGAAATTATTATTATTGAATCTAAGGATAAGACAAAAGTTCCTTCGGCTCATATTTTAACAGAAGACGGTGACTTGATCCGTACGTATAACTTACCGGTAGGTGGTCACGTGATTATTGAAAACGGTCAGAAAGTGAAAGCTGGTGAAGTAATCGTGAAGATTCCGCGTGCCGTTGGTAAGGCAGGTGATATCACGGGTGGTCTTCCTCGTGTAACCGAATTGTTTGAAGCTCGTAACCCGTCGAATCCAGCTGTCGTTTCTGAAATCGATGGTGAGGTGACAATGGGTAAGATCAAACGTGGTAATCGTGAGATCATCGTAACTTCCAAGACTGGTGAAGTTAAGAAGTATCTGGTTGCATTATCTAAACAAATCTTGGTGCAGGAGAATGACTATGTACGTGCTGGTACTCCATTGTCTGACGGTGCCACTACACCGGCGGATATTTTGGCGATTAAAGGTCCTACGGCTGTACAGGAATATATCGTAAATGAAGTTCAGGATGTATATCGTTTGCAGGGTGTGAAGATCAATGACAAGCACTTCGAGATTATTGTCCGTCAGATGATGCGTAAGGTACAGATTGAAGAGCCGGGTGATACTCGCTTCTTGGAGCAACAAGTTGTTGACAAGTTGGAGTTCATGGAAGAAAACGATCGTATTTGGGGTAAAAAAGTTGTGGTTGATGCTGGAGATTCTCAAAACCTACAACCGGGACAGATTGTTACTGCTCGTAAGTTGCGTGATGAGAACAGTATGCTGAAACGTCGTGACTTGAAACCTGTTGAGGTTCGTGACGCTGTGGCTGCTACATCTACTCAGATTCTTCAAGGTATAACACGTGCTGCTTTGCAGACTTCAAGCTTTATGTCAGCTGCTTCTTTCCAGGAAACAACGAAAGTATTGAATGAGGCTGCTATCAACGGTAAGATTGATAAATTGGAAGGTATGAAGGAAAATGTGATTTGTGGTCATTTGATTCCGGCTGGTACAGGTCAGCGTGAATTTGAGAAACTTATTGTTGGATCAAAAGAAGAATATGATCGTATTTTGGCTAATAAGAAAACAGTACTTGACTACAACGAAGTAGAATAATACAATTCAATTGACTATATGAGAAGGAGCAGTTGCTATATTGGGCAGTTGCTCCTTTTTTGTTCCTTTTTTATTGGAATGTATTATCTCTGTCTCAGGAAAAATGTGTTATTTTGCAGGATAACTTTAATCATATTAAACATGGAAGAACAAAATAACAACGGGCAGTTACAGATTGAATTAAAAGAAGAAGTTGCACAGGGAACTTATGCAAATCTTGCTATTATTACTCATTCGAGTTCTGAGTTTATTCTTGATTTTGTACGTGTGATGCCGGGTGTACCGAAAGCTGGTGTGCAATCTCGTATCATTGTAGCTCCTGAACATGCAAAACGCCTACTACGGGCATTGGAAGACAATATAGCTAAATATGAACGTGTATTCGGTTCGATCCGTATTTCTGATGAGTCTCTTATTTCTCCTTTGGCGAGTGTAAAAGGCGAAGCGTGAGGGGATATAAAAATATTAAAAATAAAAAAAGGTTGTAGTGCATTGAATATTCAAATATTATTCGTATTTTTGCAGCCCAAAATGTATAGTTACGAAATTAATATAACAATAATATAAATCAAAAAACAATTAAAATGCCTACAATTCAGCAATTAGTAAGAAAAGGACGCGAAGTGCTGGTGGAGAAAAGTAAATCTCCTGCCTTGGATTCATGTCCCCAAAGACGTGGCGTTTGCGTGAGAGTATATACTACTACTCCGAAGAAGCCGAACTCTGCAATGCGTAAAGTAGCTCGTGTACGTTTGACTAACCAAAAAGAGGTAAACTCTTACATTCCGGGAGAAGGACACAACTTGCAGGAACACTCAATCGTTTTGGTACGTGGCGGTCGTGTAAAGGACCTTCCGGGTGTACGTTATCACATCGTTCGTGGTACACTTGATACAGCAGGTGTTGCTGGCCGTACTCAAAGACGTTCTAAATACGGAGCTAAACGTCCGAAACCGGGACAAGCTGCACCAGCTAAAAAGAAATAAGGATTAAAATCTAATTAAAATTAAAGTAATAACTTACGTTTTAGTTTGTTGGAGATGCTAAGGGTTGAGTAAATTCTCCGGAGGGAGAGTTGAAGAAGTCAAGAAGTAACAACCAAGAACAAAAACATTATTTTTCAAACAAATGAGAAAAGCAAAACCTAAAAAACGCGTTATCCTTCCGGATCCCGTTTTTAATGATCAAAAGGTTTCTAAGTTTGTAAACCACTTGATGTATGATGGTAAAAAGAATACATCTTATGAAATCTTTTATGCCGCTCTGGAAACAGTGAAAGTAAAACTTCCTAATGAAGAAAAATCTGCTCTCGAAATCTGGAAAAAGGCTTTGGATAATGTGACTCCACAAGTGGAAGTTAAGTCTCGCCGTGTAGGTGGTGCTACTTTCCAAGTTCCTACAGAAATCCGTCCGGACCGTAAGGAATCAATCTCAATGAAGAACTTGATTCTGTTTGCTCGTAAAAGAGGTGGTAAATCAATGGCTGATAAGTTAGCTGCTGAAATCATGGATGCCTTCAATGAACAAGGTGGTGCATACAAGCGTAAAGAAGATATGCATAGAATGGCTGAAGCTAACCGTGCATTTGCTCATTTTAGATTCTAATACTATTAAGATACAATCAATTAAAAACTTAAAGTAAAGGATATAAAATGGCTAAGCAAGATTTACATTTGACTCGTAATATCGGTATCATGGCTCACATCGATGCCGGAAAGACAACAACTTCTGAACGTATCCTGTTCTACACCGGATTGACTCACAAAATTGGTGAGGTGCATGACGGTGCTGCTACTATGGACTGGATGGAACAGGAACAAGAACGTGGTATTACTATTACATCTGCCGCAACAACTACACGATGGAAGTATGCTGGTGATACTTATAAAATCAACTTGATTGATACTCCGGGGCACGTTGACTTTACCGCAGAGGTAGAACGTTCATTGCGTATTTTGGATGGTGCTGTTGCTGCTTACTGTGCAGTAGGTGGTGTAGAACCGCAATCAGAAACTGTATGGCGCCAGGCTGATAAATATAATGTACCACGTATCGCATACGTAAACAAAATGGACCGTTCCGGTGCTGACTTCTTTGAAGTTGTGCGTCAGATGAAGGACGTTTTGGGTGCTAATCCTTGTCCCATCGTTGTACCTATCGGTGCTGAGGAATCTTTCAAAGGTCTTGTTGACTTGATTAAAATGAAAGCTATCTATTGGCATGACGAAACAATGGGTGCTGATTATAGCGTAGAAGAAATTCCGGCTGACCTTGTTGATGAAGCTAACGAATGGAGAGATAAAATGCTTGAAAAAGTAGCTGAATTTGACGATACTTTGATGGAGAAATATTTCGATGATCCTTCTACTATTACTGAAGAAGAAGTATTGAGAGCTCTTCGTAATGCAACTGTTCAGATGGCTGTTGTTCCGATGCTTTGCGGCTCTTCATTTAAGAACAAGGGGGTTCAGACGTTGCTTGATTATGTCTGTGCTTTCTTGCCTTCTCCATTGGATACGGAAAACGTAATTGGTACAAATCCTGATACGGGTGCTGAAGAAGATCGTAAGCCTAGTGATGACGAAAAGACTTCAGCTTTGGCATTTAAGATCGCTACCGACCCGTATGTAGGGCGTTTGACTTTCTTCCGTGTATACTCAGGTAAGATTGAGGCTGGTTCTTATATCTATAACTCTCGTTCAGGCAAAAAAGAACGTGTTTCTCGTCTGTTCCAGATGCACTCAAACAAGCAGAATCCGGTTGAGGTAATTGGTGCTGGGGATATTGGTGCTGGTGTAGGTTTTAAAGACATTCACACTGGTGATACTTTGTGTGATGAAACTGCTCCGATTGTGCTTGAATCTATGGACTTCCCGGAACCGGTAATTGGTATTGCTGTAGAACCTAAGACTCAGAAAGACATGGATAAATTGTCTAACGGTTTGGCTAAACTGGCTGAAGAAGACCCGACGTTTACAGTGAAAACTGACGAACAAACAGGTCAAACTGTTATTTCTGGTATGGGTGAGCTTCACTTGGATATTATTATTGACCGTTTGAAACGTGAGTTCAAAGTAGAATGCAACCAAGGTAAACCTCAGGTTAACTATAAAGAAGCTATTACTAAAACAGTTGATCTTCGTGAAGTTTATAAGAAACAATCAGGTGGACGTGGTAAGTTTGCTGATATCATTGTTAAGATCGGTCCGGTTGATGAAGACTTCAAAGAAGGTGGATTGCAGTTTATCGATGAAGTGAAGGGTGGTAATATTCCTAAGGAATTTATCCCGTCAGTTCAGAAAGGTTTCACAACTGCAATGAAAAATGGTGTATTGGCCGGTTATCCGTTGGATTCACTGAAGGTAACTTTGGTTGATGGTTCATTCCACCCAGTTGACTCTGACCAGTTGTCTTTCGAAATCTGTGCTATCCAAGCATATAAGAATGCTTGTTCCAAGGCAGGGCCTGTACTAATGGAACCTATCATGAAGCTGGAAGTTGTGACCCCGGAAGAAAACATGGGTGACGTTATTGGTGACTTGAATAAGCGGCGTGGTCAGGTAGAAGGTATGGAGTCTAGTCGTTCGGGTGCTCGTATCGTGAAGGCAATGGTTCCGTTGGCTGAAATGTTTGGTTATGTAACAGCGTTGCGTACTATCACTTCAGGTCGTGCAACTTCATCAATGGTTTACTCTCATCACGCTCAGGTTTCTACTTCTATTGCTAAGGCTGTATTGGAAGAAGTGAAGGGACGTGCTGATTTACTCTAAAATATTTAAAGCAGCAGACTAGCGAATGACTCTTAGTCTGCCGCTTTATCTTATTATAAATATCTTAATTTAAAATTGTAATGAGTCAGAAAATTAGAATTAAATTAAAATCTTACGACCACAATTTGGTTGACAAGTCAGCTGAGAAGATTGTAAGAACTGTAAAGGCTACAGGCGCTATTGTTAGCGGTCCAATTCCTCTGCCTACGCATAAGCGTATCTTTACCGTGAACCGTTCGACTTTCGTAAACAAAAAGTCTCGTGAGCAGTTTGAGTTATCTTCTTATAAGAGATTGATCGACATTTATAGCTCAACGGCTAAGACAGTAGATGCTCTGATGAAGTTGGAATTACCGAGTGGTGTGGAAGTAGAAATTAAAGTTTGATAATTAAAAATTAGTGAAATGCCAGGATTATTAGGAAAAAAATCGGAATGACATCCGTTTTCAGTGCCGATGGTAAGAATGTTCCATGCACTGTTATCGAAGCAGGTCCTTGTGTTGTTACTCAGGTTAAAACTGTAGAGAAAGATGGCTATGCAGCTGTTCAGTTGGGTTTCCAGGACAAAAAGGAAAAACATACAACTAAACCGTTGATGGGTCACTTCAAAAGAGCTGGGGTAACACCGAAGAGACACTTGGCTGAGTTCAAAGAATTTGAAACAGAATTGAATCTGGGTGATACAGTTACTGTTGAGTTGTTTAATGACGCTAACTTTGTTGACGTTGTTGGTACTTCAAAAGGTAAAGGTTTTCAAGGTGTAGTAAAAAGACATGGTTTTGGTGGTGTAGGTCAGACTACTCACGGCCAGCACAATCGCGCTCGTAAACCGGGTTCTATCGGTGCTTGTTCTTACCCTGCTAAAGTATTTAAAGGAATGCGTATGGGTGGACAACTTGGTGGTGACAGAGTCACTGTACAAAACTTACAGGTATTAAAAGTAATCGCGGATCATAACCTGCTTTTGATTAAAGGTTCTATCCCGGGTTGCAAAGGTTCAATCGTATTAATTGAGAAATAATGGAAGTTAACGTATATAACATTAAAGGTGAAGACACTGGGAGAAAGGTTACGTTAAACGAATCTATCTTCGGAATTGAGCCCAACGACCACGCTATCTATTTGGACGTAAAACAATTTATGGCAAATCAGCGTCAGGGTACTCATAAATCAAAAGAAAGAAGTGAAATCAGCGGTTCTACTCGCAAGATCGGTCGTCAGAAAGGTGGTGGCGGAGCTCGTCGTGGTGATATGAACTCGCCGGTTCTTGTTGGTGGTGCTCGTGTTTTCGGTCCGAAACCAAGAGATTACTTCTTCAAGTTGAATAAAAAAGTTAAGACATTGGCTCGTAAGTCAGCTTTGTCTTATAAAGCGCAAAACAATGCGATCATTGTTGTGGAGGATTTCACTTTTGAAGCTCCTAAGACAAAAGATTTCGTTGCAATGACAAAAAATCTTAAAGTTTCCGACAAAAAGCTACTTGTAGTTTTACCGGAAGCAAATAAAAACGTATATTTGTCAGCTCGTAACATCGAGGGTGCTAATGTGCAGACTATCTCAGGATTAAATACTTACAGAGTATTGAATGCTGGGGTTATTGTGCTTACAGAAAACTCTCTGAAGGCTATTGACAATATCTTAATTTAAAAAGGAGGCTTAAATAATGGGAATTATTATTAAACCGTTGGTAACAGAGAAAATGACTACAATCACTGATAAGCTGAATCGTTTCGGCTTCGTTGTGCGTCTGATGCTAACAAACTGGAAATTAAGAAGGAAGTTGAAGCTCTTTATAATGTTACAGTAGTTGATGTGAATACTGTGAAGTATGCTGGCAAAAATAAGAGCCGTTATACAAAAGCAGGTATCATCAATGGACGTACGAATGCTTTTAAAAAGGCAATCGTGACATTGAAAGAAGGAGATACTATTGATTTTTATAGCAATATTTAATAAAAATGGCAGTACGTAAATTTAAGCCACAACACCGGGGCAAAGACATAAAATTATTGGTACTTTCGAAGAAATTACTGCATCAGTACCAGAAAAGTCTCTTGTATATGGTAAGAAATCATCTGGCGGTCGTAACAGCGAAGGTAAGATGACTATGCGTTACATTGGTGGCGGTCATAGAAAAGTGATTAGAATTGTCGATTTCAAGAGAAATAAAGACGGTGTTCCGGCAGTAGTTAAAACAATTGAATACGATCCAAATCGTTCGGCTCGTATCGCTTTGTTGTTTTATGCTGACGGGGAAAAAAGATATATTATTGCTCCCAATGGATTGCAAGTTGGTGCGACTCTGATGTCGGGTGAAACAGCAGCGCCAGAGATTGGTAATGCTCTTCCTCTTCAGAACATCCCGGTTGGTACTGTAATTCATAATATCGAATTACGTCCGGGGCAGGGTGCGGCATTGGTTAGATCGGCTGGTAACTTCGCTCAGTTGACTTCTCGTGAGGGTAAGTATTGTGTGATTAAATTGCCTTCAGGTGAAGTAAGACAGATTCTTAGTACTTGTAAAGCTACTATCGGTAGTGTTGGTAACTCAGATCATGGGTTGGAAAGTTCAGGTAAAGCTGGACGTTCTCGTTGGCAAGGACGTCGTCCTCGTAACCGTGGTGTTGTAATGAACCCGTTGATCACCCGATGGGTGGTGGTGAAGGACGTGCTTCTGGAGGTCACCCAAGATCTCGTAAGGGATTGTATGCTAAAGGACTTAAGACTAGAGCTCCTAAGAAACAATCGTCTAAGTACATTATTGAGAGAAGAAAAAAGTAATCTGATTAATTGAGTAAACTATGAGTCGTTCATTAAAAAAAAGGTCCATATATTAACGTAAAGCTTGAAAAGAGAATTCTTGCAATGAATGAATCAGGCAAGAAAGTCGTAGTAAAGACTTGGGCCAGAGCTTCAATGATTTCGCCTGATTTTGTAGGCCATACTGTTGCAGTTCACAATGGAAATAAATTTATTCCTGTTTATGTTACCGAGAATATGGTAGGACACAAGTTGGGCGAATTTGCTCCAACTCGTACATTCAGAGGACACGCTGGTAACAAGAAAAGATAATAGGAATTATTTGAAATAATAAAGTAATAAATATAATGGGAGCAAGAAAAAAAATATCGGCTGAAAAAAGAAAAGAAGCCCTTAAGACCATGTATTTTGCTAAATTGCAAAATGTTCCTACTTCTCCGCGTAAGATGCGTCTGGTTGCAGATATGATTCGCGGTATGGAAGTGAACAGAGCACTTGGTGTTTTGAAGTTTTCTTCAAAAGAAGCTGCTGCAAGAGTAGAAAAATTGCTTCGCTCTGCAATTGCTAACTGGGAACAGAAAAACGAACGTAAGGCAGAAAGCGGCGAATTGTTCGTAACTAAAATTTTTGTTGATGGTGGCGCTACACTCAAAAGAATGAGACCGGCACCGCAGGGTAGAGGATATAGAATTCGCAAACGTTCAAATCACGTAACATTGTTCGTTGGTGCTAAAAGTAATAACGAAGATCAAAATTAAGGTAGATGGGACAAAAAGTTAATCCAATAAGCAACCGTTTAGGAATTATCAGAGGATGGGATTCTAACTGGTATGGTGGAAATGATTACGGTGATTCTTTGCTGGAAGATAGCAAAATCCGTAAATATCTTAATGCAAGACTTGCAAAGGCAAGTGTATCAAGAATCGTAATTGAACGTACGCTGAAGCTCGTTACTATTACTGTTTGTACTGCTCGCCCGGGTATTATTATCGGTAAAGGTGGCCAAGAAGTTGATAAGTTGAAAGAGGAGTTGAAGAAGGTTACCGACAAAGATATTCAAATTAATATCTTTGAAGTGAAAAGACCGGAACTGGACGCTGTGATTGTTGCTAATAACATCGCTCGCCAGGTAGAAGGTAAAATTGCCTATCGCCGTGCCATTAAAATGGCTATCGCAAACACAATGCGTATGGGGCTGAAGGTATCAAAATTCAGATTTCAGGACGTTTGAATGGAGCTGAAATGGCTCGTTCTGAAATGTATAAAGAAGGAAGAACTCCGTTACACACTTTCAGAGCTGATATCGACTACTGTCATGCAGAAGCGTTGACTAAAGTAGGTCTTTTAGGTATTAAAGTTTGGATTTGTAGAGGTGAAGTATTTGGCAAGAGAGAATTGGCTCCGAACTTTACACAAAGCAAAGAAAGTGGTCGTGGAAACAATGGTGGAAACAACGGCGGAAAGAACTTCAAAAGAAAGAAAAATAATCGCTAAACGAATTTGAATTTTAGGAAACTATGTTACAACCGAAAAAGACAAAATTCAGAAGACAACAGAAAGGTCGTCAAAAAGGTAATGCCCAAAGAGGTAACCAATTGGCCTTTGGTTCTTTTGGCATAAAGGCTTTGGAGACTAAGTGGATTACAGGCCGTCAGATTGAAGCTGCTCGTATTGCAGTGACAAGATATATGCAACGTCAAGGACAGATCTGGATCCGTATATTCCCGGATAAGCCGATCACTAGAAAACCTGCCGATGTACGTATGGGTAAAGGTAAAGGTGCTCCAGAGGGATTTGTGGCTCCTGTGACTCCAGGTAGAATCATTATTGAAGCTGAAGGAGTATCTTACGAAATCGCGAAAGAAGCATTGCGCTTAGCTGCTCAAAAGCTTCCTATTACAACGAAGTTTGTCGTAAGACGTGATTATGATATTCAAAATCAAAATGCGTAAGTGTTATGAAAATTGCAGAAATTAAAGAAATGACTACTAGTGATTTAGTAGAAAGAGTAGAGGCAGAAACGGCTAATTATGACCAAATGGTTATTAATCATTCTATTTCTCCTTTGGAAAATCCTGCTCAAATCAAACAATTACGCAGGACTATTGCGCGTATGAAAACAGAATTACGCCAAAGAGAACTTAACAATAAATGATCAGCTTGATGGAAGCAAGAAATTTAAGAAAAGAAAGAACAGGGGTTGTGCTGAGCAACAAGATGGAAAAGACTATCACAGTTGCTTCTAAATTTAAGGAAAAGCACCCTATATATGGTAAGTTCGTTAGCAAAACGAAGAAATACCATGCTCATGATGAAAAGAATGAATGCAATATCGGTGATACTGTACGCATTATGGAGACTCGTCCTTTGAGCAAGACTAAAAGATGGAGATTAGTAGAAATAATTGAAAGAGCTAAGTAATTATGATACAAGTAGAATCCAGACTTACAGTATGTGATAACAGTGGAGCTAAAGAGGCTTTGTGCATCCGTGTTTTGGGTGGAACAGGTCGTCGTTATGCTTCAGTGGGGGATGTCATTGTCGTTTCAGTGAAGAGTGTTATCCCTTCTAGTGATGTTAAAAAAGGTGCAGTATCAAAGGCTTTGATTGTACGTACGAAGAAAGAAATCCGTCGTCCTGATGGTTCTTATATACGTTTTGATGATAATGCTTGCGTGTTGTTGAATAATGCAGGTGAAATTAGAGGAAGTCGTATTTTCGGTCCAGTAGCTAGAGAACTTCGTGCTACAAACATGAAAGTTGTGTCACTTGCGCCTGAGGTACTTTAATTTTGTAAAAGATTTAAGTAATGAGTAAATTACATATTAAAAAAGGCGATACAGTTTACGTAAATGCTGGTGAAGATAAGGGCAAAACTGGTCGTGTATTGAAGGTTCTTGTTAAAGAAGGACGTGCATTTGTTGAAGGTATCAACATGGTGTCTAAGAGCACTAAGCCAAATGCAAAGAATCCGCAAGGTGGTATCGTGAAGCAGGAAGCTTCTATCCACATTTCAAACTTGAACCCGGTTGATCCAAAAACTGGTAAAGCAACGCGTATTGGGAGAAAAAAGAGTTCAGAAGGAACTCTAGTGCGTTATTCTAAAAAATCAGGAGAGGAGATTTAGTAATGAGTAATACTGCTAGCCTAAAGAAAGAATATGCAGATCGTATCGCACCTGCATTGAAATCACAGTTCCAGTATTCTTCAACAATGCAGGTACCCGTACTTAAAAAGATTGTTATCAATCAAGGTTTAGGTATGGCTGTTGCTGATAAGAAGATTATTGAAGTAGCAATCAATGAAATGACAGCTATCACAGGTCAGAAGGCCGTAGCTACCATTTCTCGTAAAGATATCGCAAATTTTAAGTTACGTAAAAAAATGCCGATTGGTGTTATGGTAACTTTGCGTCGTGAAAGAATGTACGAATTCTTGGAGAAACTCGTTCGTGTAGCTCTTCCTCGTATTCGTGACTTTAAAGGTATCGAAAGTAAGTTTGATGGGAAAGGTAACTATACCCTTGGTATTCAGGAACAAATCATTTTTCCTGAAATAAATATCGATAGTATTACAAGAATTCTCGGAATGAATATTACCTTTGTAACCTCTGCGGAGACAGATGAAGAAGGTTATGCATTGCTAAAGGAATTCGGTTTACCTTTTAAAAACGCTAAAAAAGACTAATAGATATGGCAAAGGAATCAATGAAAGCACGTGAAGTAAAGCGTGCTAAATTAGTAGCCAAATACGCCGAGAAAAGAGCTGCTTTGAAGCAAATCGTAAGAACAGGTGATCCTGCTGATGCTTTTGAAGCTGCACAAAAGTTGCAAGAGTTGCCAAAGAATTCTAATCCGATTCGTATGCATAACCGTTGCAAACTGACTGGCCGTCCTAAGGGTTATATTCGCCAATTTGGAATTTCGAGAATTCAATTCCGTGAAATGGCATCTAATGGACTGATACCGGGCGTAAAAAAAGCAAGCTGGTAATTATTGTTTAAATATTGTCAGGGTAGTCCTGATTAATTTAATTTATTTTTATATGACTGATCCAATAGCAGATTATTTAACGAGGTTGCGGAACGCAATTAGTGCAAAGCACAGAGTTGTTGAAGTTCCCGCTTCGAATTTGAAAAAAGAAATCACTAAGATTCTTTTTGAGAAAGGCTACATTCTTAACTATAAGTTTGTAGAAGATGGTCCTCAAGGAACTATTAAGGTTGCCTTGAAATATGATTCTGTTAACAAAGTTAACGCAATCAAAAAGTTAGAAAGAGTATCTTCTCCGGGTATGCGTAAGTATACTGGATATAAAGATATGCCGCGTGTTATTAATGGGTTGGGTATTGCTATAATATCTACTTCCAAAGGTGTAATGACTAACAAAGAGGCTGCAGAACTGAAGATCGGTGGTGAAGTCTTGTGTTATGTATATTAATTTAGGAGGAATTAGCAATGTCAAGAATAGGAAAATTACCCATTAGTATCCCAGCTGGAGTGACAGTCACTCTTAAGGATAATGTGGTTACCGTAAAGGGACCCAAAGGCGAAATGAGCCAATATGTGAATCCTGCTATCAATGTTGCCATTGAAGACGGACACGTAACTTTAACAGAAAACGATAAAGAAATGCTTGATAACCCGAAGCAGAAACATGCTTTCCACGGTTTGTATCGTTCTTTGGTTCATAACATGGTTGTGGGCGTATCTGAAGGATACAAAAAAGAGTTGGAACTTGTCGGTGTAGGTTATCGTGCTTCTAACCAAGGTAACATTATCGAACTGGCTTTAGGTTATACACACAATATTTTCATTCAGTTGCCTGCTGAGGTAAAGGTTGAAACTAAATCTGAAAGAAATAAGAATCCTCTTATTATATTGGAATCGTGTGACAAACAGTTGCTTGGTCAAGTTTGCTCTAAAATACGTTCTTTCCGTAAACCTGAACCATACAAGGGTAAAGGTATTAAGTTTGTTGGCGAAGTAATTCGTAGAAGTCTGGTAAATCAGCCGGCGCTAAGTAATTCATATAAAATTAGATTATTATGACAACAAAAATAGAAAGACGAGTTAAAATCAAATATAGAGTACGCAATAAAGTTTCAGGTACTACTGAATGTCCGCGTATGAGTGTATTTAGAAGTAACAAGCAAATTTATGTCCAGATTATCGATGATCTTTCTGGTAAAACATTAGCTGCTGCTTCATCTTTGGGTATGACTGAAAAAGTCGCTAAAAAAGATCAAGCTGCTAAAGTTGGTGAAATGATTGCTAAAAAGGCTCAGGAAGCAGGTATTACTACTGTTGTTTTCGACCGTAATGGTTACTTGTATCATGGGAGAGTAAAAGAAGTGGCTGATGCTGCTCGTAACGGTGGACTTAAATTTTAATCATTATGGCAGGAGTTAATAATAGAGTTAAGATAACTAACGATATAGAACTGAAAGATAGATTGGTTGCTATTAATCGTGTTACTAAAGTTACCAAAGGTGGTAGAACTTTTAGTTTCTCTGCAATTGTTGTTGTAGGTAACGAAGAAGGTATCATTGGTTGGGGCCTTGGTAAAGCAGGTGAAGTAACAGCTGCTATCGCTAAAGGTGTTGAGTCAGCTAAAAAGAATCTGGTTAAGGTACCTGTATTGAAAGGTACTGTTCCTCACGAACAATCAGCTAGATTTGGTGGTGCTGAAGTATTCATCAACCTGCATCTCACGGAACTGGTGTTGTAGCGGGTGGTGCTATGCGTGCTGTATTGGAAAGTGTTGGTATTACTGACGTTTTGGCAAAATCTAAAGGTTCTTCAAATCCGCACAATCTTGTTAAAGCTACAATCGAAGCTTTGAGTGAAATGCGTGATGCAAGAATGATTGCTCAGAATAGAGGTATTAGTGTTGAAAAAGTATTTAGAGGATAAGGAGGAGATATGTCAACTATAAAGATTAAACAAGTTAAAAGTAGAATTGGTGCTCCAGCTGATCAGAAAAGAACTCTTGATGCACTGGGACTTCGTAAACTGAACCGCGTGGTTGAACACGAAAGCACTCCTTCAATTCTTGGAATGGTAGATAAAGTAAAACACTTGGTTGCCATTGTTAAGTAATTATTTGTTGAATAATAAAACGAATTACAATATGAACTTAAGTAATTTAAAACCTGCAGAGGGATCTACTAAGACAAGAAAAAGAATAGGACGTGGTACCGGTTCTGGCTTAGGTGGTACTTCTACAAGAGGTCATAAAGGAGCTAAATCAAGATCTGGATACTCTAAGAAAATTGGTTTTGAAGGAGGTCAGATGCCTCTTCAACGTCGAGTACCTAAATTTGGTTTTAAGAATATTAATCGTGTAGAATATAAAGCTATCAATCTGGATACAATCCAGAAACTTGCTGAAGCTAAGAGCTTGGTTAAGGTTGGTATTAATGACTTTATTGAAGCAGGATTTATTTCTTCAAATCAGTTGGTAAAAGTATTGGGTAACGGAACTCTGACTAACAAGCTGGAAGTAGAGGCTCATGCATTCTCTAAGACTGCAACTGCTGCTATCGAGGCTGCTGGTGGAACTGTAGTAAAACTCTGATTCAATGAGAAAAGCTATTGAAACATTAAAGAATATATGGAAGATTGAGGATCTGAGACAGCGGATCCTCATCACCATATTGTTTGTGGCAATTTACCGTTTTGGTTCATATGTCGTGTTGCCGGGTATTAATCCGGCTATGCTGGCAAAATTACACGAACAAACAAGTGAAGGCCTTTTAGCCTTGTTAAATATGTTCTCTGGAGGAGCATTTTCTAATGCCTCTATTTTTGCATTAGGAATCATGCCTTATATCTCTGCATCTATCGTAATCCAGTTGTTGGGAATCGCTGTGCCGTATTTCCAGAAATTGCAACGCGAAGGTGAGAGCGGCAGAAGAAAAATGAATCAATATACCCGTTATCTGACGATTGCTATATTGTTAGTTCAGGCCCCTTCTTATTTGCTCAATCTTAAAATGCAGGCTGGCCCTTCCTTAAATGCTTCATTAGATTGGACTCTGTTTATGGTTACCTCTACCATTATTTTGGCAGCAGGTAGTATGTTTATTTTGTGGCTTGGTGAAAGAATCACTGATAAAGGTATTGGTAATGGTATTTCATTTATTATCTTGATTGGTATTATCGCTCGTTTCCCTGATGCTTTGATACAAGAAGTTGTGTCCAGAGTGGCAAATAAGAGTGGTGGTCTGATTATGTTTATAATTGAAGTCGTATTCTTATTGTTAGTGATTGGCGCTGCAATTCTTTTGGTTCAAGGAGTGAGAAAGATTCCTGTACAATATGCAAAGAGAATTGTAGGTAATAAGCAGTATGGTGGTGCACGACAGTATATTCCTTTGAAAGTGAATGCTGCTGGTGTAATGCCCATCATTTTGCTCAGGCAATCATGTTTATTCCAATTACATTTATCGGTTTTTCTAACAATGTAAATAATGCAGGCGGTTTCTTGCATGCGTTTACAGATCATACAAGTTTCTGGTATAATTTTGTTTTTTGCGGTAATGATTATATTATTTACATATTTCTATACTGCAATAACAATCAATCCGATCAGATGGCTGAGGATATGAAGAGAAATAATGGTTTTATCCCTGGTATCAAAGCCAGGAAAGAAA
>ENA-OQCK01000439-OQCK01000439.1-human-gut-metagenome-genome-assembly--contig:-NODE-439-length-22846-cov-2.880805_pt1 | contig 22846 bp, 32 predicted proteins | sample MGYA00242498_ERZ504578 | MGnify/ENA primary metagenome ERZ504578 (study PRJEB26092, sample SAMD00036229) | human gut metagenome | host: Homo sapiens | study: EMG produced TPA metagenomics assembly of...
CCGGATTCGGTTTGTATATACACCAAAGCACTGCTCCTGGATGAACCAGATCGAAATCTGGTTTGGCATTATTAACCGAAAGCTGTTAAAACGGAAAAGCTACACTTCCCTAGAGGAAATGAAAGAAAGTATCCGGCGGTTCATTGAGCAGTACAACCTTACTGCCCATGCATTCCGTTGGACTTATGCAGGGGTTCCGCTAACTATATAATTCACAGTTATTTAAGCAATACTGTACTAGTATAACAGAAAAATCACTTGTTCTATCCGTAAATTGGATTGTCCAAGTGATTTAAACATTCTGTTATTTTCAAACATGCTCTAACCCGCTTACTCAGTCAGCCGCCTCGTCCAAAGCCTCATTCAGCTCCTCTGTCCCATCCAGCACGAACCTGCCCTGACGGATGATATCAATACCGCTTCCGTCTGCCCTCACAGCCTTTATATCCCCTAATTCCGAATAAGGATGGTGATATCCGTGTGGCAGCTGAAATACGCCTTGGACATATCCGTCTTTCTGAGAAAGGATATTTCATTATCCCTGGCAATGACCTCCCGGCCGTCAGGGTTATACATGGGCGAATCCTCAGCAAAGCTGTAGCAAGTATCGCCTACTGCAAAATGAGCCCCATCTTCTCGGCAATAAGGATAGGCAGCTTGTCGCCAATGGAAAACCTTCTGGCCATGCGTAGGCCGTAGTGTTGGTACCGATGGCGAACTCGCCCAAAGGCAGCCAGTCATGATTCCGCATAATGACCTGCTTTACAAGAGCCTGGCCCTGTCTGCGGGCCTCTCCGGCGGTTCCGGCAGTCTCACCATTTCCGGCGTTTCCGACGCTCCCGGCAGCCCCAGCGGCTCACCACTTCCGGCCTCCCCGGTGCTCCCATCCTCCTCAAAATTCCCACAGGAATACTCCGTCACCTTACCGTCCTTAAACACCATGCGCAGATTCCTGAACTGATAATCCTCCACATAAACATTCTTACGTGCAGCAGTCCTTCTGTCCCCTTCAAAATAGGGGATGTAAAAACCTCTCCCAACGGAATGTTCACATCGGACACACAGTTCTCAAAATTGGTCTCCTTTTCCCTGTCTTTTAAGGGGTGGAGGGATACCTTCATGTATGTCTCATTGCCGCCGCGGCCCGTTATGAGCACATGGCTGGCCTCATCCAGCGCACGGATGATACGCTGCTGTATTTTCTGGTACTTCTCATAATCCAGTGTATTGATTCGGATGGTTTCCCTGAAAACCTCCTCAAACTCCGGCCCAATCTCAGGTTTGGGAAAGGCAATAATGGTGAAGCTGGTCTCGTCTCCCGGCATATACTGGTTCGCAATCCGCCTGGATTCATTGGCATAAGCCAGAGTCAGCGCCTCCTGATGGGCGTTGAGGGCCAGAGCCGTCTTTTTATTTACAGGCGTGAAGCTTCCTCACCAAATGTCTCCACCAGGGCAGGGCCCGCGCACCAGGCGGCTTCCTTCCTGCGGGTCTCATAGGCAGACCGCAGGACGGCCAGCTTCCTCTCCTTAAAAGCATTGCCCATATAAAGGGCGCTGTCATAACGATGGTCATAATCATACTGCTTGTTGGGGGATGTGCCGTAATATCCTCTGCGTCCATTGGCCCTGCGGTTCACGGACTCCACCGCCGCCCTGTAACAGATGGGTTCAAGTCCCATCTCCCGAAAGTACTCCACCGCCCTGCGAATCATGCGTTCAAATCCCAGCTGGAATTCCACCACAACGGTCCGTTTCTTCTTCAGGTCCCTGCCCATGACCTGGAAACCCTTCCTGAATCCTTCCGTATAAGTGGACGCCATCTGATCAATGGTCTCCTGGGGAAGGCTGTTCATGAAAGAGGCAAGCTTTATCTCTGTCTCCGAAACATATTCCCCGTAGGCATAGAGATACCTCAGGTCAGTCAAATCCTGCTCCATCACAATGTCTGTCCCAAAGGAAAGGGCCGGGTCCAGTCCCTCACGAATCCGCCAGTCCACTGTGACCTCCGCATAGTCGCTGACAAACCAGTACAGAGAATCCTTAATCAGCTGCTCCTGGGGCGCTTTCCTTCCCTCCTCCCATGCCTGGGCAAATATGTTATATATTTCCAGGAACAGCTCGTTCAGGATAGTGATATTCATAAGCCGCATTTCAAAGGCATATACGATGTCAGCCCGGATTTCCGTATAAAGAAAGGATAAAAGCTGGCCGTAGCCGTCCCCCAAAACCTCCACCGCGTAATCCGGATTGGCGAAGCTCTCCCCGTAATTCTCAGGCAGAATATCCTGGTACAGGGCATGATTCTCCTCCCGCAGCTCCTCCAGGTTAAAAGAGCCCCATCCAGCCCGGCCTCCCGGCTTAAGCCGGTTTCTTCCACCCGCTTTGCCAGTCTCTCTATCCGGCGGATAAATGCCGAAACCTTCTTAAAATAACAGCCGTAAGGCAGCTGCATCTCCTCTGTGTTCATGGATCTGATACGCTCCATGGACAATTCGTAACGCTCCCTTACGGCATCATTCTCTTCCTGTAATAATATTCTGTAATCCATCTGCATCTACTCCCATCTATCTTACAATACCGGTTATGATAATCACGGCCCACACGATGACCAGCACCACGCTGATACTGATTCCTATCTTCGCCAGTATGTAATTGCGGTCCTTTTCCATAAATGAGCGCGCCCCGTACCACAGCCCCATAAGGGCCGCGGCAAGCTGGAAAAGCCATAAGCCCTGTATTCAGGCCTCCCTGGCCTGCCCTTGTCACAGACAGATACATGCTGGCTATTCCCAAAGCCAGTCCCAGCACCGCAAGTATCAGACAGCAGTAGCTGTTTCTCGCAAAAGGATTTCTAACATACGATACCTTATCGCCAATCTGCCTCAACGTGAAAGCCTCCTTTTTCTCAATTTGCACCGGGTCCACTGCACCAGGCGGTAACACAGATAGCCTGCGGCTGCCCCCAGGGTGTTGAGGAACATATCATCCACATCAAAGCTCCCTACCTTGAACACCAGCTGCAGAGTCTCCAGCATCAGACTGAAAACAAAGCCGAACATAACCGTGTTGTACCACTTTTTGCTGCGTCTGCTGATTATGGGAAGAAAGAACCCAAAAGGCATGAAGGCCGCCACATTTCCTATCATGTTAATCATGAACAATGTGGGCCCCAGCACGTCATAATGACGGAAATACCGCGTGATTTCCTTAAAGGGCACCAAATTATACTGGTACCCCCTGTCTGTGTCCGTGCGCCCAAAGGATTCTGAAAAAACATGAAATACGCCAGGAAACAAAGATACAGTATGAACAATACCCATCCCAGCTTTTGACGCTTTGTTGTATTTCTTATCATTGTCAGCCCCGCTTACTAAAATTCAATTTCGGATTTTCGTTTCAGCAGCAGCGCTCCATTTACAATAGAAATGATTCCAACCGTAAGGCCGGTCACGGCTATGATGACTCCTAACGCTATGCAGCCAGCCCCTGTGTTACGCATGGTTTTATACACTCTCTCCATATTCATCGCCTTTCTTCCTGGAAACATCATTATGCCTGGGCTCCATACTGCTCATAGTATGCGTCGATGGCGGCCTTTATCTGATCGTCGATGACTACCTTGCCAATTATTTCTTTATTATAGAGGTGCTCCACCACATCTGCCATGGATACGATAGCTGCTGTGGGGAAACCATATAAATCCTTAATTTCATCCAGGGCGCTCTTGGCGCCTTTGCCGCGCTCCATACGGTTTAAGGATACCATGAGTCCCTTGATTTCCACATCTCCCTGGGCCTTGATGATGGGGAATGTCTCCTCGATGGACTTGCCGGATGTGGTCACATCTCGATGATAACTACCTTGTCCCCGTCTTTGATAGGGCTTCCCAAAAGGATGCCTGTATCGCCGTGGTCCTTGACCTCCTTGCGGTTGGAGCAGTAACGGATATCTTTTCCGTACAGCTCGCTGATCGCCATGGTGGTCGCAACGCTTAAGGAATTCCCTTATAAGCCGGCCCAAAGAGCACGTCGAAATCCAGTCCGAAATTGTCGTGGATAGCCTTTGCGTAGTACTCTCCTAATTTCCTCAGCTGGGTTCCTGTGACATAGCTTCCCGCATTCATGAAAAACGGGACTTGCGTCCGCTTTTTAATGTGAAGCAGCCAAATTTAAGCACACTGCTTTCCACCATAAAATCTATAAATTCCTGCTTGTAGTTTTCCATCTTCCTTAAACCTCCTGTATTTACGGGTCATTTAACCTCTTACGTGCTTTTTTGTTCCTGTCTTACCTGGCCGGTCCTACCTCACAGCCCCTATAAGTTCCCGGATATCCCCGATTCCGTACTTCTCCATATACGCCCGGATTCCATCCACGGTTTCCACCGTAGCATAGGGATTATGGAAATTGGCCGTGCCAATGGCAACAGCCGTGGCGCCCGCCAGTATGAACTCCAGGGCGTCATCTGCATTCCTGATTCCTCCCATGCCGATGATGGGAACCTTCACGGCCCGGGCAGCCTGGTATACCATGCGCACAGCCACCGGCTTTACAGCAGGACCGGACAGTCCGCCTGTCCTGTTGGCCAGTGCAAAGGCTTTTTTGTGAATATCAATCTTCATGCCTGTAAGGGTATTAATCAAGGAAATGGCATCTGCCCCGCCAGCCTCTGCCGCTCTGGCCATGACAGTGATATCCGTCACGTTGGGGCTCAGCTTCATGATGATAGGCTGCTTTGCATGTGCCTTTACCTCCCTGGTAATGGCCTCAACCGCCTTGGGGTCCTGGCCGAAAGCGATTCCGCCTTCTTTTACATTGGGGCAGGATATATTGATCTCCAGCATATCTGCCGGCTGGTCCCCCAAACGCTCTACCACATCAATATATTCTTCCGTGGTCTTTCCGCAGACATTGACAACGATTTTCGTGTCATACTGTTTTAAGAAGGGAATATCCCTCTTTGTAAACACTTCAATGCCCGGGTTCTGGAGGCCGATGGCATTGAGCATGCCGCCGTATACTTCCGCTATCCTGGGAGTGGGGTTGCCCGGCCACGGCACACTTGCCACACCCTTGGTAACCACTGCACCCAGACGGTTTAAATCCACAAACTCACTGTATTCCATGCCGGAACCAAATGTGCCCGACGCTTCCATTACCGGATTCTTAAATTCCACACCGGCAATATTTACACTCATATTCATCTAAACGGTACCTCGCTATCTTTCACCTATACATGCCTACAGCTCAATCTCATCTGACCGGAACACAGGACCGTCCTTGCATATGCGCTTATTGTGCACCTGTGAGTGGCCGTCCACCTCTTTGGATCGGCACACGCAGGCCAGACAGGCGCCTACTCCGCAGGCCATCTTCTCTTCCAGGGAAAGCCAGCACTCCAGCCCCTTTTCGGCCGCATATGCCTTCAGCGCGCGGAGCATGGGAGTGGGACCGCAGGCGTAAATGACATCCGCCGTAAGGCCCTGCTCACGGATGGCATCCAGCACATTGCCGCTGGTGCCAAAGCTGCCGTCCTCTGTTGCAGCGTATACCGGACCGTATGCCTCAAATTCATCCTTTAAGAACATCTGGCTGTCCCTGTATCCCAGTACGGACCGGACCAGGCTGTCCTCCCCGGACCTGTTAAGTCCATGAAGGCTTTGGCCAATTCCAGCATGGGAGGAACACCGATGCCCCCGCCTATCAGAAACGCCCTTTTTCCGGCCTGCAGGGGAAATCCATTGCCCAGAGGCCCCAGGACATCAATGGTATCGCCTGCCGCGAGTCCGGAGAACTCCTTTGTGCCTTCCCCCGCGATGCGGTACACCAGCCTGAGTTCTCCCTTTTCCTTATCAATGCCGCACAAACTGATGGGACGCGGAAGAATCCTGGCCCCGTCCTTTGAATAAAGGGATACGAATTGGCCCGGAACCGCTGACTCCGCTATCTCAGGCGCTTTTATCCTCATATCGTATATATCGGCAGCCAGCTGCTCCTGAAGCGTGACGGCTGCTGTCATTTTCACTTTTGCCATAACATGCATCTCCTGTCTCTTACAGTACGCTGCTGATATCAGCAGCCATGTCAATCACTGCCTGTCTGGATGCCTCACCGAAGTGCTCCGGCCCGAAGTTCTTGTACTTCTCCTGTTTGTAGGCCGCGATGATTCCTCTGGAGGAATTGACCACAGCGCCAAGCCCGTCCTGGTTAAAACAATGCTTCAGGTCAGCGGCTGTTCCTCCCTGCGCCCCGTATCCGGTACCAGGAAATAGGTGTGGGGCATGAGCTTTCTCAGAATCCCGCTCATCTCAGGATAGGTGGCGCCTACCACCGCGCCCACATTGCTGTACTCACCGTCCATGCAGTCGGAGCCCCACTCCTCCACCTTGGCGGCCACCCACTCATAGAGGGGCTTTCCGTCAATCAGGCGGTCCTGGAATTCTCCGCTGGACGGATTGGAGGTCTTGACCAGGACGAAAAGGCCCTTGTCCTCACTCTTACATACATCCACAAAGGGCTTCACGCCGTCTGTTCCCAGATATGGGTTTACGGTAAGCATATCCACATTAAATCCGCTTAAGGATTTGCTTCCCACCTGCACCCTGCCAAGATGGCCTGCTGCATAGGCAGCGGATGTGGAGCCGATATCGCCCCTCTTGGCGTCTCCAATGACAATCAGCCCCTTTTCATGGCAGTAGTCCACGGTCCTCTTATATACGGTCAGTCCTTCAATGCCGAACTGTTCATACATGGCAATCTGCGGCTTTACAGCCGGAATCAGGTCAAATGTGTGGTCGATGATTTCCTTATTAAACTGCCAGATGGCATCAGCAGCCCCTTCCAGTGTCTCCCCGCAGGTATCCAGGGATTTCTTTACCACATGCTCCGGTACATAGGACAGCATGGGATCCAGTCCTACGCAGATTGGGGCATTGGTTTTCTTTATTTTTTCAATTAACTGGCTTATCATAATGTTCTCCTTTGTTACGAGTTTTTCACTTTGCATGAATTCTTTCCCCATTTTATCATATAAAGTACCTTGTTTCAAGGAATGATATTCCAGTATTGCAATTATTTTAACGGACCCGTGAAAGGCAAAAAACAGCCGAGCAGGAGAACCTGATATGATATCAGTTCCTGTCCGGCGGTAATTCGGTGCTGCCTCAACGCTGCCTTACTGCTGCTTCACTGCCAATCCAGCGCTGGCAAATCCGTTTTCTATCTCCATGGTATTATCTATTATATCGTCAATCCGGTCAAAGGATTCCCTCCACGCCTCCACCCCTCCCAGGCGGACGATGTCCGTCCGCCATAAATCCGGGGCGTTGTGTGGTGGAATCCGCAATGGGTCTGTTACATTCTTTTCACCTGCAGCCATTCTCTCACCATCCAAAATATTCTTTTACATTCCTGTAGCAAATTCCTTCTATTATATCCTTCAGATATTTCTCATCGGAGAAATATTCGCCCCGCTCCACCAGTTCTCCCAGCTGGTCGTTAAACCACCAGGGAGCGCCTAACTGTACCTTTCCCCTTACCATGCCGTCGCAGAAGCCTGCCGCCAGAACAGCAAAAGGTTCCATCTGCGCAGGGTTCAGGGGATACAGAATCGTCTTTGGAAGATGATCAAGCTCCGTCAGCCGGTCCAGAATCTGTCCCACGGATTTCACAGCCGTGGAGTCATCCACACAGTCAAAGCCTGTGGACTGTCCGATTTCCCTCACCTTCCTGTGATTGGCGTCCAGATAGGTGCCGATATGAAGCTGCATCACAAAATTGTATTTTTTATAGAGCTTTGCCATTTCAATCAGGAACGCGGATTTATATCTGTTTATAGCCTCCCGGGATAAACGCTCTCCCGCCGCGGCCTTTCGGAAGATATCCTCCACCTGGGCCGCGGTGTAATCCTCCCACGCAATGTGGGCAATGCCGTTGTCGCTGACCGTTGTTCCAAATTCCGCAAAAAGAGCCAGGCGTTTTTCCAGCGCGCCCATCAAGGAGGAAAAATCCGAAATTTCCTGTCCTGCCGCCTTGGAAAGGATTTTCATATAATCCGGAAATGTCTTCCACTCGCAGTAAAATGCCTGTCAGGCGGAAGGCCGTGAGAATACGCGTCTTTACGGCAGTATTCTCCTTCATTTTCATGTGATATTCCAGGCTGTCTGCCGGGTCCTCCGTGGTGCTGAGAAGTAGGGGATTGCCCACAAGATAAGGCATGATCCACGCAAATTTTAAATATTTTTCATGATAGCTCTTTTTGCCGGTGATATACTCCTCGCTGATTCCAAATGTGCGCATGGCCCTCCATTTATAATGGTCATGAGCCAGCCACATTTCCCCCAAATCCTTGAACTCCCTGTTTTCATAGATTTCCCTGGCCTCCAGATGACAGTGGTAATCCACTATGGGAAGTCCCTCCGCATAGCTGTGGTACAGCCGGCTTCCTGTGGGGTTTGTCAGGAGAAGCTCCCCGGAAAAACATTTAGAACCCAATCAGAGCACCTCCATCCACCGGCAGGCAGGTGCCTGATATGTATCCGGCCGCGTCACTGCTTAAAAATACGGCTGCCATACCTATATCCGTCACGCTTCCCACCTTCTGCATGGGAATACGTCCCAGGATTTTCCCCAAACGTACCGCGTCCCCGTCCGTAGCCTTATGGAACATAGGGGTGTCAATCCATCCCGGCGCAATGGCGTTGACGCGCACTCCCCAGGGACCGCCTTCTGCTGCCAGGGTATGCACCAGTCCCAGATAGCCTGCCTTGGCCGTGGCATAGCCTGCCACCTGCGGCTGTCCGATGTAGCTGGTCATGCTGGCCTGGAACAGGATGCTTCCCTTTCCCTGCTCCTTCATATGGGGAAACAGTGCCTTTGTCAGCACAAAGCGCCTACCAGGTGAACATTCAGCACATTTACGTAATCCTCCACCGTCATGTCCTCGATATATTTCTTACAATGGTTTCCCGCATTGTTCACCAGGATGGTCACAGGTCCCTGTTCCGCAATGACCCGGTCCGCCATTGCCTGGGTATGGTCTGTGTCCGTGATGTCAAACTGATAAAACACAGCCTTTTCCCCAAACTCCTTTAAGGCTTCCCGCCCCTGCTCCCGGCTTTCATAGCTCAGAACTGCCACCTTTGCTCCTGCCCCCACCATACACCTGGTGATTGCAAGCCCCAGTCCGGTGGAGCCTCCTGTTACGATTGCGGTCTGCCCTCTAACGAAAAATAACTTCCTGTATCAAACATTGCCCATGCCTCCCTGCATTTTTCTATTACGTCCCTGTCCTGATATTTGTACGGTATAAAATACTCCTTATGGCCCAGCGCCTCGCTTTTGCTCTTTGTGCCGGAGGCCACCTCTTCCACCATTTTGAGAAGCTTTTGTGCCATCTCATCCTGGGAGCAGCGCCCCTCCAGCACCGGCCCGGCGTCAAAGTCCATATCCTCCTCCATGGCCTTGTAGGTGGCTGAGTTTCCCGTTATTTTTATACAGGGGGGCCACGGCTGAGCCACCACATTTCTCCTGCCTGTTACCAGAAATACAATATGGCTGTGGCATGCGACCAGGTCCATCAGCCCCTCGTTGTCATTGGGATTGGTGATTCCAAACTGCATCCAGTATGGATCCGGCGTGGAATCTAACAGCCACAGACCGCGATGAGGCGGCTTCACCCCCACCTTAAGAACTCCCTCAATGGGCCGGCTTCCGCTTTTTATAAGTGCCCCCATGCTTTTTTCTTCAATGGTGGACAGTCCTCCTGCAAAATTGCCGGGGCTGACCGAATACTGGCGCACGGATTTGCAGTATTCCCAGGGCCTTATCGTATTGCCACGGTCCCCAAATGGCCGCACCGGTCCTGGTCTTCTGTCACAAAAACCACGGGCATTCCTTTGTCTGTAAAGTATCTGACTGCACAGATACCCTTTTCGTCTCCCGGCGGAACAGTCAGAAGTCCGTCCAACCCCTCCCCTGCCCTCACCTTTTCACATAACTCTTCCAGTGTCCGGGAAAGCTCTCCCTTTTCATAGGCAAGCTCCTGAATCTCCAGGTTATACTCGCTCTGTTCCGCCAGATACATTCTGTAGCCTTGAGAAAACCCTCATTTATGGTCAGGCTGTCACTGTCCCTAAACCATATGGAATTTGCTATATTGACCTTATAGGAGACAATGGAAAAAGGTGAAATCAGACAATTGTATGGGACAGGCTCCCCCGCAGTAGTTCCAGCGAGAATTCCGTAAGGGCTTTCCCGGGATTGACAGATTCATAGGATGATTCCATAATGTCCACTGTCTCCATAACTTTACCATATCCTTCCACGTTTAACTTTAATCCCTGCTTACGGTTCTATGTTTTTTCTCTGAAGGTCTCAGGGAATGCTGTATACCTGTTGTAAATACTTCTCAAATGCCCCATACTTTTTACCATACATCGTCCTGTGGTGTCTTTTGATGCGGAATTAGTAGCAAAATGGGTGACAGAAAACGACATATTAATGATGAATATAACATAGAGGATTTTTCAATCCAATATTTTTTGAATATAGATAATATATGGGTAAAACATATATCTTAGCTTAAAAAATGTTACTTTGTGGAATTATTCAAATAATAACTGGATATTTTATCGGAATTAGAATATAATATATTGTAAATAAATATAAAGTTTTAGTCAAGGAGTGTGAATGATGAAAGAAAAATCACTTGTACGAATCATAGAGACTACATTAGAAAATTTCAAAAATATTTCCTACGGAAATATCCGTTATTTCAACCGTTCGAGCGTGGAAAGAAATGCAGAGATTATTAGCGGTGACATTAATGGAATTTATGGAGCAAATGGTTCAGGTAAGACAGCAGTTATTGAATCGCTTGATATGCTGCAGCATATACTGTGTGGAGAAAGTGTTCCGTTCAGTGAATATGAGGGTATGTTTTCTGATAGCGAAGACATGCGTCTTGGAACCGTTTTTTTTGTAGAAAATAAAGACGAACAGTTTAAGGTTGCATATGATTTAAAATTAAGAAAAAATGAGGAAGACAGACGTATACAAATACAATCAGAACAAATTCAATATTGGATTAAAGGAACAACTTGGAAAGAGAAACATGAGTTTTTCTTTGTTAATCCTTTCTATGATTTGGATAATGTAATTAGTAATGAACCGGCAAACGTAATATCTTCTAATATAAAACCCGCATCACAGATTAGATATTTTGGAGTGCTTCAGAATTTAGCGGTATTTTGTGCACAGAAAAATTGTTCCCTGTTCTTTAATAAACAATTTATTAAGGCTGTCTATCCCAAAAATGGAAATGAAGAAGAACGTAAATTTTCAGTAATCGTGAAGGCCTTATTTGATTTTGCACAAATGAGCTTTCAAGTGGTAAAAGTCAATCAATTAGGTGATAATTACGCCAATCGAATTATTCCCGTAAATGTTCATACAGAAACTGAGAATGAAATTTTGAAGGGTTGTATTCCGCTTTTGGTAAGTGGTAGTGGTGAATTCCCAGAGACGATTTATCTCCGCTTGGTTAAAATTATAGATGCAATTAATATTGCATTAAAGGCAATCATTCCGAATTTAAAACTAGAGCTCCATAAAATTAGCGAAGAAATCAACAAAGATGGTATAAAAGTTGTTCAGGCAAAGGTTTTTTCAATCAGAGACGGAAAAATATTCTCTACAAAGTATGAGTCCGCAGGGATTAAGCGAATAATTTCATTATTGAATTATCTGATTTCTGTATATAATGATTCTGCCATTTGTTTGGTTGTTGATGAACTTGATGCCGGAATTTTTGAATATCTTTTAGGTGAATTAATTGGTGAACTTTCAGAGGGGGCAAAGGGACAGCTGATTTTCACTTCTCACAATCTTCGTATTATGGAGAAACTGGACAAGAAAAATATTATTTGTTCTACGATTAATCCTAATAATCGATATATATCCCTTAAAGGTATCGAAAAAACTCATAATCGAAGAGATTTCTATATTCGCACACTGATACTGGGTGGGCAAAATGAAAGAATATACGATGATACAGATCTTCAAGATATAGGTTATGCATTTTCAAAAGCAGGTAATCCAGAATCTGAACAGACCAATACTGGTTTCTCTGCGGAGTTCCTGGAACTGCTTAAAGAAAGTTCCTCAAAGTGAGAAAGGAGATGATGCATATTGGATAAGGTTGTATTATTTATCGTAGAGGGTGCTACAGACAAGCGGGCTTTAGCGAGTATATTTCGAAAAATATATAGAAATAGAACAGTGCGTTTTGAGTTTACTCATGGTGATATCACTTCTGATGAAACTATAAGTATAAAGAATGTGGAAGATGAAATATATAAGTACGTAAAGTCATATATAGATATTAGCAAGATTAAAAAAAGTGATATCTGGCAAATTGTTCAAATATTTGACATGGACGGAGCCTATGCAGACGATTCTAGGATTGTAGAGGGAGAAACAAGGGAATTTTTCTATACAGAAAAAGAAATTTCTTGCAAAAACCATGAAAAGATTTCATTGCGGAATAAGCATAAGAAGGAACTTATGGAATATCTACTTAGTCTGCAGGAAATAAAAGGGATATCTTATGAAGGGTATTATATGTCTTGTAATTTAGATCATGCATTATATGGTTTGATGAATTTGTCTGATGAGGAGAAGAAAAAACAAGCAGATAGTTTCTATTTGGCATTTTGGGAGCATCCAGAATTATTTCTTCCATTTTTAGAAAAATATGTTGTCAATGGTGTTCCGAACAGTTTTCCGGCTTCATGGATTTACATAAAAGAAGATAATCATTCTCTTGAACGTCATACAAATTTACATATTTATTTTTCAAAACATCCTGCACTGTAAATGCCCTTCAGAATCATGCGCATCTTTAACCAACTCAACGTCCTTTAAACTTTACCAATTTTTAATAAATTAAATTAGCACTCACCTCTTGACAGTGCTAACAATCGTGTTATAATACAAACATAAAGTAAATAAAAACAAACAGTTCTATGAGCGAGGAGGATATAGCGATGATGTTAATACCAAGAAGAAACTACGGACTTAATTTATTTGATGACTTTTTCAATGACCCATTCTTTACCAGCGCCTCCGAAAAGGGCGAGGACGCCAAGAAACTTCCGGTGATGCGCACCGACATCATGGAGAAGGATGGAAACTATATTTTAGAGATTGAACTTCCAGGATTTAAGAAGGAAGATATCCGGGCAGAGCTTAAGGACGGATATCTGACCGTCAGCGCGGATATAACCAAATCCAGCGAGGACAAGGATGACAAGGGTACCCTGATTCACAAGGAGCGCTATACCAGTTCATGTAAGAGAACCTTCTTTGTAGGCGAGCAGATTCGCCAGGAAGATATCAAGGCTGGTTTTGAAAATGGCATACTGAGGCTTCAGGTGCCAAAGGATGCGCCGAAGGTGGAGGAGACACCGAAGTATATTGATATTCTGTAATCATCATTGAGTGCCCACACTCCTTTTATATATATTAACCCCGATAAAGGACACAGCCGGGAATCACCCCCACCCCATCCCGGCTGTGTCCTTTTCGGTTTTTTATATTCTTTATTTCATCCTATGCCTTCCACAAAGCCGGTCCTCCTTGATGGTGGCCAGTACCCTGATATTCCGTATCTCATCTGCCCCTGTTTCCAGAGGATTCTGTTCCAGCACCACAAAATCCGCCTTTTTTCCAGGTGTGACAGTTCCCTTCTCATTCTCTTCAAAATACTGGTATGCCCCGTTGACCGTCACTGCCTTAAGTGCATCCCAGACCGGAATGCGTTCCTCCGGTCCCAGCACCTTTCCCTCCCTGGTACGCCGGTTTACGGCGCACCACAGGGTCTCCATCATGTCCGGCATGATAACCGGGCTGTCCTGGTGCAGGGTAAAACAAATGCCTTCCTTTAGGGCCGAAGCAGCCGGACTGATGCGTCCTGCCCGCTCCAAACCAAAATTGCGCATGTGGATATCTCCCCAGTGGTATACATGGGCCAAGAAAAAGGAGGGAATGACACCCAGTTTTTTTACCCGCTCCAGCTGATCAAGCCCCAAAAGCTGGGCATGGATCATGACCGGCCGGATATCGCCCCTGTAAAAACCGGGCTTTCTGCTGTGCCCGCTCTCCAGCTCCCTGTAGACTGTTTCCAGCTGGTCCATATACTGCTCTGCCGCCATATCACCGTTGCAATGGGCCAGAAGCTGCATGTCTTCCAGCTCTGCCTTTAAAATATTTTCCTTTACCTGGCTGTCCTCCAGAGTATTATAGCCGCAGTAATCCTCTTTTGTTTCATGGGTCCGCGGGGACGCATCTCCCTGTCTCTTTTCCTGCTTGTCCGGCGTTTCCGGCAGATAGGGAGTACGCATCCATGCCGTCCTTCCCTGGGGTGAGCCGTCCAGGAACATTTTATACCCGCCTATCTTCATATGCCCCTTATAGTTCTTTATATGGCTTTCAAATGTATTCCGGGCAGCATCACTGTCCCGGATATCCATATAGGAGATTAAATCCAGCTTTAAAAGTCCTGATTTCAGCAGCATCTGGTACAGCGGAACCAGCCGGCCTGCCATCAATCCCTCCTGGACCGTGGTGATTCCATAGGAAGCATAGAGCTCCTGGGCGCGGCCATAGGCAGTCAGAAAGTCCTCTGCCGACGGCATGGGGACGCGTCCCTGGAAGCCTAAGAATGCATTTTCCTCCATATATCCGGTCGCAGCCCGCCTTCCATTTCTATGACGCCGCCCTGAGGTGCCTGTGTCTGTCCGGTTACACCCAGCAGGTTGAGGGCCATGGTGTTAAACACCCCCATATGACCTGACTGGTGTTTCAGTATTAATGGATTCTGAGGCGATGCCTGGTCCAGGACCTTCCTGCGGGGATGGCTGTGCTCCTTCAGACGGTTATGGTCATAGCCGGATGCCATGACCCATTTTCCTTCCGGAATCTTCTTGTCCGCAATGTATTGCCGGATGCATGTAATGATGTCCTCAAAGCTGCATGCCCCGCCCAGGTCTACCTCCATGGTATGCTGGCGCAGGCCGTAAAATGGCTGTGAGCGTCTATGAAGCCCGGCAGCATCACCCTGCCCTGTAAATCCAGCCTGCGGGTCTTATCCCCTGCCCGTTCCTTTACCTTGTCCCATGTCCCTGTGTCCAGGATTCTTCCGTCCTCCGTCAGCACGGCTTCCACCTGGGGGCGCCTGTCCTCCATGGTAAGAATGGTACCGTTATAGTAAAGCGTCTGCGCCATGTCCTGTCCTCCTGTTCTATGAATTGACTTTCCCTGTTTTTCTTAGTATAGTACCTATATCATGATTCATAATACCTATATTATCACTAAAAGTATGCGCATAAAAGGAGTTTCTTATGATATGCAGGTGTATTACATGGATTAAAAAGCACCCTGTCCTCTCACTCGTTTTCCTGATACTTATGTATCTGGTGATTGGGGCCACGGCGCCTTTCTATCACTATAAGTCTATCTCCCAGGAAACAAAAGAAACGGTATCGGCTGAGAGCTTCTATCAGGAGGGAGACAGTTCGGACCGCGCCATGATACTGGAAACCAATCAGAGCGCCTGGGATGAACGGATGCGCCTCATGAACTGGCCAGGGAACGGATTATACTGTCCACCTTTGATTTCAGGGACGGCGAGAGCCCCAGGGACCTGATGGCAGTCATGCTTCACAAGGCCGACCAGGGAGTCAGCATAAAGATACTGGTGGACGGGTTCTCCGGCCTGGTGCGCATGGAACCCTGCAAGCTTTTCTATGCCCTGTCCAGCCATCCAAACATTGAAATCAAGATTTACAACAAAATGAATCCCCTGCTTCCGTGGAAGACCCAGGGAAGGATGCATGACAAGTACGTGATTGTGGATGACTACGGATATATACTTGGAGGCCGGAATACCTTTGATTATTTCATCGGTTCCTATCCCACGGATTCCAGAAGCCATGATCGGGAGGTCCTGGTCTACAATACAGCCCACAGCACAGACAAGGGGAGGGACAGCTCCCTGTATCAGGCGGAAAATTATTTTGAGCAGGTATGGAATCTGGATGTGTCCACCCTGTTCCATGACAGCCAAACGACAGCAGACAGGACCTCTGTCCGGAATGCCGCGGCCATGCTGAGGGAGCGCTATAAGGTTCTGGCCATGAAATATCCGGAGCTGCTGGACAGTGAGGAGGATTCCGCCGGCTGCGGGACCCTTCCCGGCCAGCCCGGCTGTCCGGCTCCGCCCATGGATTCCAGTATCAACGATGACGTTTCCCCGGCCTTCCCTCTGACCCCCATTCAGTCAAAGGCCTGGAGTATTACGGAGCCAGCACCGTTCCCACGGGAAAAATCACCCTGGTGTCCAATCCCATCGGTATCTACGGAAAGGAGCCGGTGGTCTTTCACACCATGTCCGTTCTTATGAAGAACGCTAAAAAGAGTGTGCTGATTCACACTCCCTATGCGGTGTTCAATGACTATATGTACGATACCATGAAGGAAATCACGTCCCGGGTGCCGGTGACCATGATGGTTAACTCCGTTGAAAACGGCGACAATTTCTTTGCCTCCAGCGATTATCCCATGCACAGGGACGCATTTTGTGATACCGGCATGGGGATTCTGGAATATGACGGCGGCCTCTCCTACCATGGCAAATCCCTTGTCATAGATAGTGAGCTGTGCGCCGTGGGGTCCTACAACTTCGATTTGCGCAGCACCTATCTGGACACAGAGCTTATGCTGGTCATCCAGAGCCGGGAGCTGACAGCCCGGCTGGAAGAATACATGGTCTCCTATCAGAAGGACTGCCGCCGTCTGCTGCCGGGCGGAGCATATGAAATACCGGAACATCTGACCATTGCAGATGTTCCGGCGTATAAAAGGGCGGCCTGGAAGGTGGTGGGCTTTGTGATGCAGCCCTTCCGTTTCCTTATATAACTTTTTTGTCCCTCCATTTCCTGTGAGGTAACGGCTGAAGGATATGGCATAATTGGCAATCCAGCCCATGGGCACCGCGTACCACACGGCTGCCACGCCCCATATGGGTGCGAAATGGAAGGCCGCATACACACGTATGGTCAGATTCACCAGATTGGCGATGGTAAATACCAGCACATCCCCGGAGCCCCGCAGAACTCCGTCCGTACACGCCTTCATACCGATGAATACAAAGAAGTAGGCGATAAAGGACAGGTATCCCGTGCCCGCCCCATAGGCTTCCCGGCTCATGCCGTCTCCCAGGAAGGAGGTTATGATAGGGCCGTTAAGCAGCGCCACTATCACGGCTATGATGACGGAGAAACCGGCCACAATGCCGAAGCTGGCCCTGTATCCCTCCTTCACCCGTTCCATCTTTCCGGCGCCGATGTTCTGGGCCGTGAAGGTGGCCACGGCGTTGCCCGTTGCAATCATGGGCACCACGCAGATGGACTCAATCCTGCTTCCCGCTGAGTAACCCGCCAAGGCAGCGGAACCAAACCCATTAACCACGGACTGGACCAGCAGCATTCCGATGGATACAATGGACTGCTGGAGAATGGACGGCACCGCGATTCTGGTCCCTGCTTTTAACATGCTGCTGTCATAGAGCCGGAAACCATCCCCGTCCTCCTGTTCATATCCCTTACATTTTTTCATCAGGATACCGAAGGATATCAGGGCGGATATTCCCTGGGCCATGACAGTCGCTATGGCAACACCGTCCACTCCCATCCCCAGCCATGTGACAGATATAATATCCAGAACCACGTTCAGGACAGAAGAAAATATGAGAAGGTACAGAGGTGTCCTTGAATCCCCCATGGCGTTGAATATGGAGGCAAGGACATTGTACATGAACAGGAACGGCATTCCCAAAAAGTAAATACCCAGGTAAAGCTTTGCCTGGCCCATGATATTGGCCGGCGTCTTAAGAGACTCCAGTATAAGGCCGTTCAGGTAAAAACCCGCGCTCCCCAGCAGAATGCTCACAAAAAGGAAGGTAATCAGGGCCGTGGAAATGGATGTTTTCATCTTTCCGTGCTGCCTGGCTCCCAGATACTGGGAGGTCAAAACCGATGCGCCGTTTCCTCCCCCTATGGCTATCATGATAAACACATTGGTCAGTGCATAGGAAGCGCCCACAGCCGCCAATGCGTCCTCGCCCACAAAATTCCCCACAATCATGGAGTCCGCCATATTGTAAAACTGCTGGAACAGGTTTCCCAGTATCATGGGAAGGGCAAACAGGAGAAGACGCCGCCCCGGTCTCCCTTCCGTCAAGTCAATCCGCTTCTTTATCTGTTTTTCCTGTTCACGGCTTTTTGCTGCACTCTGATTCATCTTCTTCCCTCAATCATTCATTTGTATGGATACACGTCTTAAATTCTTCAAGCAGCTCCCCAAAGAAACCAAGGGCTTCGTCCACCGGCCGGGTGGTGGACATATCCACGCCGCAGAGCTTCAGAAGATCGATGGGCTTCATGGAACAGCCTCCGCTTAAGAACTTCTTATACCTTCCAGCGCGCCTGGCTCCCCGCTCATAATGCGGCTGCTGATAGCCACGGCTGCCGAAAATCCCGTGGCATACTGATATACATAAAAAGGTGTGTAGAAATGGGGAATTCTCTCCCACTCATAATCAATCTGGCGGTCCACTGTCATGGCCGGCCCAAAATAATCCGTATTCAGCTGGCGGTACGCATTGCACAGACTCTCAGCCGTCAGGCTCTCCCCACTGGCAGCCCTTTTATGGGCCATGTCCTCAAACTCTGCAAACATAGTCTGACGGAACAGGGTTCCCCGGAAGCTTTCCAGGAAATGATTGAGCAGGTACGCCTTTTCCTCCCTGCTGCCGGCCTTCTTTAGAAGATGGCGTATCAGAAGCGCCTCATTGCAGGTAGACGCCACCTCTGCCACGAATATCTTATACCCGGCATAGGTAAATGGCTGGCTTTTGTCGGAATACCAGGTATGGATGGAGTGCCCCATTTCATGGGCCAGGGTAAACACATCGTTGAGGGTGCCATGGAAATTCAGCAGCACATAGGGATGGCTGCCATAGGTCCCCAGGAATAAGCGCCGCTGCGCTTGCCTTCATTTTCATAGACATCAATCCACCGGTTGTCAAATCCCTGCCTTAACAAGGACAGATACTCCTCTCCCAGCGGTTCCAGCCCCTCCAGAACAATGGCCTTGGCCTCCTCATAGGTGTAATGGCGGTCAGCCGCTGCCACCATGGGTACATAGAGGTCATACATGTGAAGCTCATCCACCCCCAGCACATCCCCCTCACCCGGGTATACTCATGAAGCTTTGTGATATTCTCCCGCACCGCCTTCACCAGATTGTCATAGACCAGCTCCGGCACCTCGTTGTCAGCCAGGTAGTATTCCCGGCTGGAGGCATACTTCTTCGCCTTTGCGTAGAACACGGCCTGCTTCACATTGGAGGAAAATGCAGCCGCCAGTGTATTGGAAAACTGTTCATATACACTGTATAACCCCTCAAACGCATCCTTACGTATCCTGCGGTCCTGGTTCTCCATCAGGGAAATGTAATTGCCGTGGGTAATCTGGATGCCCTCCCCATTCTCCCCCGTGATAACAGGAAATTTCACATCCGCATTGTTGAACATGGTAAAAATCTGGCTGGCGCCCTGCGTGGCGTCATAGGATTGGGCCAGAAGTTCTTCCATCTCAGCGGACAGGGTATGATCCCGCCTGGCGAGAATGATTTCCAGCGCCCGCTTAAAATGACTGATTCCGTTATCCGATACCATGTACCGTTCCAGAAGCTCCCGGTCCATGGACAGAATTTCCGGCACCAGGAAGGAGCTGTTCTCAGCCGCCCGGTAGGACAGCGTCTGGGCCTGGAAAACATATCCTGGTATCTCTGCACCGTGGTATCCTCGTCGGAACGCATCCTGGCATAGACATACAGACGCTCTATCTTCTGGGAAAGCCTGTCGTCGAAAGAAAGGCAGGCATAGAGAGTATCCGCGCTGTCAGCCAGCCGCCCCTTGTAGGAAGCATATTCGCTTATTTCCCCGGCAGCCTCTTTAAACATCTGCTCCCACTGGCTGTCCTCCGCCACCATATCCTCCAGTTTCCAGGTATACTTACTATCTGCTTCGCTTCGTTTTTTCATGCAGAACACACTCCTTCCAATACAATATTAAATGGCGCCCTATTAAATATACATTATTTTAAATTACACGCTAAATTAAATTCGCTGCCAGAGGAACCACAATAACCGTCATCAGTCCCGCCACCGCAATGGAGAGACTGCTCATGGCGCCCTCGATTTCCCCCATCTCCAGCGCCTTGGCTGTCCCCACCGCATGGGCGCTGGTTCCCATGGCAAGGCCCTTTGCCACGGGATGACGGACTTTTAAAAGCTTTAACACAGTCTCCCCTGCCATATTGCCTAACACCCCCGTAAGTATGATGCTCATGACCGTCAGTGTGACGATTCCTCCCGCCTCCTGGCTGATACCCATTCCGATGGCCGTGGTAATGGACTTGGGAAGCAGTGTCACGTAGTGGACATGGGCCACGCCCAGCACCTTACACATGAGAAAAATGCTCACCGCGCTGGTGATTACCCCCGACGTAATACCCACCGCCACGCGTCGGCATGTTTCTTCAGCAGATGCAGCTGCTTATACAATGGGATTGCCAGACAGACCGTGGCCGGCGTGAGAAGCCAGCTGAGATAAGACGCACCTTTATTATATGTTTCATAATCCATTCCTACTCCCAGAATGCAGGCAATAATCAGGCCGCCGACACCAGAAGCGGATTCAGGATAGCCAGTTTTGTTTTATTCTTAAGCCAGCAGGCAAACAGGTAGGCGCCTATGCTGAGCACAAGACCGAAATATTGCGTCTGTTCCAGTATCAATCGTATTCCTTCCCTCATGTCACTGCTCCTCCCCGCTGTGTTTCCTGCCCATGACCCACTGGGCCATGCATCCGGTCACCGCCATGACAGAAGTGGATATGCCTATGATGATCAGAAATGGCACCAGAACTGCCCTTACCTCCCCGATGCATTCCACAATCCCAACGGTTGCCGGTATGAACATCATGGTCATGGTATCCATGAGAAAATTACCCGTTCCCTCCACGCTCTCCGGCTTCACGGCCCCGCACATAAGGCTGCCAGCATGATAAACAGGCCGTATACACGGCCGGCACAGGCAGGGGCACCACATGATTCAATACCTCTCCCGCCAGGGTAATGCCCATGATAATTCCTATCTGCTTTACATATCTCATATCTTTTGTTTCCTCCTGCTGCGTTAGAGCGTGTTTTCAGCCATGCTCTGATTATGTTTGAAATTCGCACGGCCTTTATTCTACCACTGCATTTTTCCATAATCAACCCGAAGACAGATAAATACACAAGAAATACAATCTTACCGTTGCAATGGAGCCTTCCTGCCTTACAATATAGGAAAGTCCAAAGGCAGGAGTCCAGGAGGCCGCGCCCGCATGAACATGACGCATACGAACACCACACATACAAACATTACTCATACAACAACATTATCCCGGAAAGAACAGGAAGATATACACAGGATTACTGCCCTGTGCCGCCTCGCGGACGGCCTGAGTCTTTCCTGCCCCGGGGACGGGGATGAATACTGGATTCTGGAGGAGGATACGACTGCGGCTGCTTTCCTGGCCGTGTATAAAACAGAGGTAACCATGTGGGAATGCTGTGCCTTCACACACCCGGATTTTAGAAGAAAAGGATATTTTTCCCTGCTCCTGGAACAGGTCTGCCGGTACAGCGAAGCCCTGGGAGAGCCGGAACTCTGCTTTGTAACCGATAACAAATGCCCGGCGGCCATGGCCGTTCTCCGGGAACTGGAGGCAGAGCTTTGGAATGAAGAATATATGATGGAATATGATGTACCGGCAGCCGGAACCGCTTATGAGAGCGGAACATCCGTCTCCCAGGCCTCCCTGCCGGACACGGAACCGGACACGGAACCGGACACGGAACTGGACATGGACATCCATACAACTCCGGAAGGATTGCTTATCTGCGCCCGAATACCCGGGGACAATTCCCCCGCGGATGGGAATGGCGTTACCTCCCCAGATACAATTCCGGCACGGACAACGTGCCGGGCGCCTGCGTCTCCTGCCGTCTCTCCCTAAACGGCACCAGCGCCTATCTGTACAGCCTGGAGACTGTCCCGGCCCTGCGCCGCCGGGGGCTGGCCGGCCGTTTCCTCGCGCAGCTTATCCGGCATCTGGAGCGTAAGGGTATCCGGCGGATCTGCCTCCAGGTTTCCGGCTCCAATGAACCTGCCCTGCGGCTATATCGAAAAACAGGTTCCGCATCACGGAAACCCTGTCCTACTACCTCTACTAAAGCCTGTTTGAAACGGCTGTTTTACAGCCCTTGTCAGTCCCTGCGCACCGTGACGCCCTGGGCTTCGATTTTCTTGCGTATCTCCAGCATCTTCATGTCTGTGCCGGCGATGACTTCCGCACACTGCTTCAGTTCCTCGCTGATTTCCCCGTTATCGTCAATAAAGGACTTCTTATACTTCAGCTGATGGTCCAGGCTGGCCCAAAAGTCCATGGCAATGGTACGTATCTGTACCTCCACACGGATTGGCTTCTTGCTGTCAGAGAAGAACACCGGTATCTCGATAATCATGTGGTAGCTCCGGTATCCGTTGGGCTTGGGATTCTGTATATAATCCTTCACCGCAATCACCTTTACATCATCCTGCCTTATCAGCATATCCGCCACTTCATAAATATCATCCAGAAAGGAACAGATAATCCTGATTCCGGCCACATCA
>ENA-OQCK01000440-OQCK01000440.1-human-gut-metagenome-genome-assembly--contig:-NODE-440-length-22835-cov-3.053505_pt1 | contig 22835 bp, 32 predicted proteins | sample MGYA00242498_ERZ504578 | MGnify/ENA primary metagenome ERZ504578 (study PRJEB26092, sample SAMD00036229) | human gut metagenome | host: Homo sapiens | study: EMG produced TPA metagenomics assembly of...
CTATTAATTAACAGCGGGACCACTAACTTTCTCCCGTGTCTTTGGATTATATCTTATACACTCTTCCTTTATACTCTGGCTTCAATGTTAATAATCCATGGATGTGAAACCGTTCTCCATCCAACAATGTCTCCGTCAATACATCCTTAAAAGCTTCCATAAAGTTTATAGGTTGCTTTCTTCGTCAGCCCGGATTTATGCGCAATCCTCGTTACAATATCTTCTTTACCTGCCATTGTTCAATCCTCCCTTAATGTTTAATTTTGATCTCTTTGGACACCATACAGGACTTGTCTTTGGTGGATTATCCACGCCAACATATCCCATATCATTTTCTCTGTCCTCATGGTCTACAGTAGTAATTCTTATACATAAAGTCAACACATTTCAAATATTCACACTCGCTGCAATGCGGTATTCTATTAGCCATAGCTATATCCTCCTTGATTCATCCAAGCATACACTTAAGTGCTTATTTACAATCTGCCCAGCTCATCAATATTCATTTCTCCATAAAGCATGATAGTCCTGCCATATTCTTTTCATCAATAACCACTACTCTGTCTTTTAATTCCATATGTAATTTCCTCCCAATATTATCCTTTTACGTTAAATCCTTTTGTCTTCAGATACTGAATCGCCCCTTTGAGTAACGATCCATTATCAACCGTATACTTCATAGTATTGTACCACACATAGGGCTTATGGCTGACTGATAATCCACCATGTAATCCCTCATTCGCCCAGGTAGCCACTTGGAACCCCGTGGCGTTTACATAGTTGTCCATAGCGTCATAATCAATATAGACATAAGCTACGCACTTATTTCCTTCCATCTTAGCTTCGGTCTTCACTGCCGAATATAGAAAATCATAAGTTCTTCGATAGCTTGATGGCGTCCAACCTGTATAATAGTCCTGCAAATAAAAGTTCAGCGTCTCATATACCTTATCTGCCATCTGATCAACCATACCTTGCATAACCTGAGCCAGGGCAGAGGCCAGTTGATCCATGTTACTTATGCTTCTTGTCATTCTTTCCCTTCCTTTCCGGAGCTTCGATAACAATTACGGATTTCGCATTGTAATCACTCCTGTCATTGATGAATGTCTTAAAATACACGTAATATCCACATTCAATATGTTCTCCAAAAAGATTTGACTTGTGGATAAAATATGTATTGCCATCCTCACCACGTATGAATCCATACCCCTTGTCGCTAAAATACTTTGTTACCTTTCCGTACATACAATTACCTCCATTTTTAATTTTCGATATCATATGAAACTACCATTCAAATCGTGCTCCTACAATGCCCTGTAACGCACCAGAATGGACGAGAACGGGTTTAAATGCGTTGTGTGTTCCGTTCTTAGGTTCATATACGAGTGCTGTACATGGGCGTTTTAATTAGTTTTTGGCGCACTAAAATAAGCCCGTGAATATGCGATGCAGCTACATACTCATGGACTTATTTAGATGTCCAAATATTTGGTGGCAAATACCAAATTCGGATATGATATTTACAAATTTTAGATACAGTGTTGTCTACTCCTTTCCTCACTTATTTTTGAAGACAAATTTGAAGACAGCTAATTTCAACATGTCCAAAAACAACGTATTTACGTACTTTTTTCATACAAACAAATGTTCGAGTCCTGTTGTCTCCACTGGATATTTGTGCCGGAGCCTTTGTTTTTACAGGGTCTTGGCACATTTTTTATTATTCTGATGACAATTGTTCAAAAAGGGACTAAACCGATTGGCCTAATCCCTTCTCTGCAAGCAGTTTTTCAATTACTATCATTCTCTTCCCCGTTCCAGATTCCGTTCTTATCCACGTACCATCCGTCAGTTCCCAGGCCACACGTTCATAGGTACTGCCATCATGCCGATTAAAATATTTCTCTTTCCATATCTGTAATCTCAGCTTCCGTACTCTCTTCTATAAAATACCGTATCTCCTCCATCACACTGTCGGCTTGGGCGCTATGCGGTACGATAGCAGCCACGCCAATGACAATGGTCTGGTGTATATCCTGCTCTCCCACCTCTGCCACAGCCACGTTAAATTTGTTCCGCATTTTAGACAGCAGGCTTTTAACAACCATGCGTTTTTCTTTCAATGAATGAACCCAGGGCGCATGGAGCTTGATTTTTAATGATAATATCAGCATTTCGTCCACCTCGTAATCAAATACACTACGTTACAATTTCTCATCTTTTAATTGTGTCACTTCCATCCACTTTGTCATGGGTAATTCCAGAATGACCTTAATTATAAATATCCAATCCCTTCATATTTATAAATAAACTCCTCTCTGCCACTTATCCACAACCATAATACCACTATATATAGATAAACACAATATCAATCCTGATTATCTTGTGTTTTTAGTGGATAATGTGGATAAGTGTGTGGATAACCGGTGGATTAAATGTGGATGCAAACCGTTTTCTTTTTATAATTCCTTTTTATGGTTCCCTTTTATGGTTCCTCCATCCATATTTCATTTCCCGCCGTTTTATTTACCATTTTATTTGTCTCCCCAAAATATTGCCCCATGATTTATAATGTAGTATGATTAGGATATATTATCTAGTAAACTGACCTATCAATCACACCACAGGAGGTATTAAAATGAAATTCTTCACCAAAGCACTCATCATCCTGGCGGTTATCCTCCTTATATTGGCATTAGGCGACAGCATATTTAATGGTCTTTTCAGCAATGACGGATATCGTCCCGTAACCCAGCAAATGAAAGAGGTCATGACAGGAGCACAGTAGGTTCCTTTTTTTGCTCCTTTTAATATCCTGTCACTGATATTCACAATCTTCTTACAAATCGTTCATATTTTTGCTACAGGATGCTCATATTTAGCCCATATACTATATTTTGTAAGTTGATATTGCTAATCAGACTTTTTTTCATAATACAGCCGGCAGGAGAAATCCTGACCGGCTCCTCCCTTTTTACAGGCTGCTTTTGACCTGTATTCAATCTTCCACACCTTGTCCATCCGTGGATGAGGACTTCAGATTCAAATATTATCTGACGCCTCCTCCAGATTAAATCTGACAAAAATAAAAATATTCCACCTCATTGATGATAATACTCATATTTGGATTATCCAGCAAACTTCTTGTCCTGTTTATGACATTTATGAGCGACTTCTTATATGTTCCACCATCAGCCACCTCCACCGGGTTCCTGACAGCCGAGACACAATGCCCTATTTTCCCCAGTTGGCAGCCGCGTATCTCACCGCATATCAGGCTGTGTGTTGTCACGGTCCGGTGACATAGATTCCTGTGGAACCGTACTCCTCGTCCGCAGCCTTTTACAATATCTTACATACCGCATTCATTGCAGGTCCACATATCTTAAAACAGATTAGGAACAAATATACTGTATTTTATTCCTCCCTCCTGCCTGCTTTATGATTTGATTGACATATGTGCTCAGCCCTGCCAGCAGAATTCCCTGGGTTATGGCGGTAAATATTGCCATAAAAATTTCCTGGCCCGACCGGCATGTACTTGTGGCAAGCACATAAATCCCGCATATGACAATTCCCAGGCCCCCGTTGATCAATGGGATATATCTGTCCTTAACCGCCTCACTCTGTTTAGTCCACATGCCCACGAAATACAGCACAAAAGCTACCACAATTAATTCCGGTTTATATAATCCGTTATCTGCATATACATTCTCCTTCCGTTACTTTTCTTACTATTAGTATATTAAACAGAACAGGATTTGACAGTCCGAAGCACAAAAAAGAGAAGCCCTACGGCTCCTCTTCCATTTTCCCATAAACCTCAGTATCTGCTTTCTGTCTCAGCGTGTTAGGCCCCAGATACTCGCCATCGTGCCACCTGGGATTGAATGTCTCTACATTCTTTGCCTGCTCCTCCAGTTCTTTTGTGGATTTCTGCTCTCCCTGCTTCATTATCATCACCTCTGGAATAGTATGTACCATGACAGTCCGAAACATGTATCGAATATACAGTCCCAAAAGCCCGGCCCCGGGGATAACATTGCGACAGTATGTCAGCTTCTAAGCTGCCAGCCCGGTGATATAATAGAATATATGCCTGAACAATAATGGTTTCTGCGAGGTATTCCCGGCTCTGTTTGCCGTGTTCCTCCAGGCAGAGAATGAAAAGAATAAACTATTATTAAAAACCGGCCCTCTATCAGGAGCAGGGGTACGTGAATACTGGATTGTAGACCCGGCCAGGGAAATTATTGTGGTTTATGATTTTCCAAATGAAACACCGCCTACCATTTACCGATTTACCGATTCTGTTAAAGTCAGCATATATAAGGATTTTTCCATCGGCTTTAGCCAATTAAACCTTTGATACCATCCACATCGCAGCGGAATCATAACGGGATTGCTGCTTTTTTATCTCTTTGCCTTTCTGGCGGACTCCGCCAAAACTCTTGATAGCTAGTATCAATTTGTCTGGCCGGACCGTGTCCTCCGAAATCCCCTCCGCTGACGTCCGTAAGGATCGGAAAAGGAAATGCTGCTGAAGCTCTGCCGCCTAAAGGCGGTGGTTTATACCTTAGGCTTGGAAAATAAACCAGGTATTAAACGGGAGGATAGGCATTTCTTACCTTCTCTTTTATGATATTCCTAGTATGGCCTTTTTTCAGGAAGACAAAACATTTTTATTTTTTTCATGCATCTTAAGCGGCATCATCAAGTGGTGGAGCATGATTTCATAAGCCTTTGCCTTATTGCCTGCTTTTAATGCCTTCAGATATTCCGGTGTTCATTCATAGTCCCAGTAATACGTCCCTTCACGGCCAGTGCATCCAGAGAAGTCAGGCGTATCAGATACAGGAGCCGCTGGAAAATATGGTCGAACTCATCATTTTGCATATAGTTTACGAGAAGCAGATGAAACTGATGGTCGTAGTCAATAAAATCCTCCAAACAGTCCTCTTTATCAAACACTCCTTCCATATTTTTAAGCACAGCTTCCAAATCTTTTAAAAGCTGCCTTCCTCGTTCTGTATATATCTGCGACGCGATCATATTGGTACAAAATCCCTCTATGGCGCATCGTATCTCTATACTGTCTTTCATATCCTTCTCATTTAACTGCCGTATCATAAATCCTTGCTGGGAATAATGGTGATATAACCGTCCTGGCTCAAAGACTGCAACGCCTCTCTCATCGGTGTCCTGGAAATGCCGATTTGAGCAGACAGTTTTGTCTCAGAGTAAAGCACCCTTGGTTCCAGTTCCCCGGAAAGAATACTATTTTTTATGGAATCGTAGGCATGTAGCTGCAGCAGACTCTTTTCTTTCATAAAGTAACCATACTTTCTTTGCATATTTCTCATAGTAAATAACCATTTTATATTAAATCAAATTCAGGATTCTGTCAAGAAAATATCCCCTGTTCCTGATAGGCCCGTCTAAAAAAACTCATGCCAAATATATATCCGACGGACGCATCAAGGGCCATAAAAATTGCACAAAAATCTCGTTAAAAATTTGTCTATTATGCATCTTAAGTATCTCTTGACAGTATCCCGGTATCCCGGTATACTGACAAGAGATAGAATCTAACAAAACAACACAAGCAAAGTCAAGGAGGAAAACAAATGTGCGTTTATGAAATAGGCAAGTTAAGAGTGGTAGATTTATCTAAGATCATCGATCCTGCGACCGAGACCAGAAGGTGTCATCTGTTCCGCTTTAATACAGGTGGTGCTATCCCGGATTTCCATACTAATATGGACCTGATGAGCCATCTGGGAACACACTGCGAGTGTCCTTACCATCATGATGATAACTGGCCATCCGCAGCTGATCTGCCTTTAACTACTTTTATGGGCCGTGCCGTATATGTGGATTTCAGGGAAACGGTTGCAAAAAGAGGCCACATTACCGCTGCTGACTTAGACCGTGAGGCAAAGAAAGTAAAGGAAGGCGACATTGTCATCATCGACTCTTCTTACAAGCTGGCACCATTTACCGCGGATACCAACACCGAGAAGGATCAGCGTCTTTTGATCAATGCAGAGAGCGCTCAGTGGTTTAGGGATCACAAGGTAAAAGCAGTTGGTTTCGGTGACGGCGTTTCTATTGAAAACTGTAATGAAGATGTAAAGCCGTTCCACGATATCCTGATGGCTGAGAATATCGTATTCCTGGAAGTGTTAAAGAATCTGGAAGAGTTAAAAACAGATGTATTTTTCATGAGCTATTCTCCGCTTCCTATCAAGGGACTCGATTCCAGCCCTGTGCGTGCATACGCGATCGAGGGACTTACCGAGTTTTCTGAATAAATACCTGACGACAGATTGGGCAACCTTTCGTTGAGGGCTGCCCTTTTTTAGCAAAGGAGACTTTATGAGAATTGCCGTAATCGGTGCAGGGGCTATGGGTTCCATTTATGGCGGACGCCTCTCACAGCACAACGAAGTGATCTTAGTAGATACAAACCAGGATATCGTAGAGCATATCAATAAAAACGGCCTGTTGATTGATGAAAATGATACCACAAGCTGCTATCATCCCATGCAGTCTGCCATACAGAAAAAGAACAGCCTGCTGATCTGGTCATTGTTTTCGTAAAAGCGCTTTTTTCCAGAAATGCCCTTGAACAGAATCGTTCTTTGATCGGACCGGATACCCGTCTGATGACCCTCCAAAATGGAGCAGGACACGAGGACCTTTTAAAAGAATTTGTCAGTGAAGACCACATTGTCATCGGAACTACCGAAGATAATGGAGCAGTCCTTGGTCCGGGACATGTCAGACGCGGAGGAACCGGCGTTACCAATCTCGGAATGTTGACAGAGGATGCCGGCCAGTTCTTAAACCATCTGAAAGAAGTATTTGATTCCTGCGGTTTTCAGATAAAAATACATGATAATATCCAAAAACTGATATGGGATAAGCTTTTTACCAATGTGTCCTTAAGCGCACTGACCGGAATCCTTCAGGTAGATATGGGATATATTGCTGCTGATGCCTACGCATGGAAGCTCTGCTGCCAGCTTATCCACGAAACCATTGAAGCTGCAGCTGCTGCCGGTCTTGTTTTTGACGAAGCAGCGGTAATCGAAAAAGTAAAGAACACTTCTATCCAGAATCCAAATGGTTGTACTTCTATCCGGGCTGACCTGCGGGATGGCAGACGTACAGAAGTAGACACCATCAGCGGCGCCGTTGTCCGCACAGCAAAAAAATATCATGTGGCAGTGCCTGGACATGAATTTGTAGTGACCATGATACATGCTATGGAAGGAAGAAACTAACAAAAGAGGGGAAATAAACTATGATCTTTTCATCTATCAAAAACCACGACGCATTTGAAACCTATCCAGACGCCATCAAAAAAGCTCTGGATTATCTGGCAAGCCACGATTTTGCAGCTATGGAACCTGGCGTATATGAAATCCAGGGGAAAGAGATCTATGCTCAGGTGTTTGACGCTGTCACCGTAGAGCCGGATACCAAAAAAGCGGAATCCCATGAAAAATATCTGGATGTGCAGTATCTTGTTTCCGGTAAGGAGCGTCTTGGCTTTACAAAAAACACTGGAGATTATCAGATTGCTGAGCATATCAAGGAACGTGACCTTATCTTCTATCAGTCTGTAGAAGATGAAGGATGGATTGAATCCCGTCCAGGTTGTTTTTGCATCTTCTTTCCTTCCGACATTCACCGTCCGGAGTGTATTTCCGGCGAATCCATGAAACTGCGTAAAGTAGTCGTTAAAGTAAGCGCAGCTCTTTTGTAGAAAGCGGCAGGAGGTATTCCGATATGTTTAAAAAAATCCTATTGGCTGCAGGACTTTTATGTCTTACAGGAATGTTATCTGCCTGCGGTGGACAAACAGAGCAGAAAGTGACCGAGATCCGAGTAGCTTTTAACCAAAATGAAAATCACCCTCAGTATCTTGCTATGAAGGATTTTGGTGAAAAATTTGAAAAAGCAACCAATGGCCGTTACCATATGACCATTTATCCAAACGGTGTTCTGGGAGAACAGGGCGCTATGGCAGAATTTATCCGTACCGGCGCTCTGCAGATGGCCATCGTTCCCGGCAGCGTTCCTGAAGGATATGATGCAGACTTTGCGATCGTAGGCGCGCCGTATCTTTATGATAACATTGACCATCTGGAGCATGCAGTTATGGGCGGAGTATTTGATGAGCTGTTTTCCTCTACGGATAAGTACAAATTCCGCGTCCTCACGGTGTACACCGCTGGCGAAAGAAATGTATACGCGAAAAAGCCTATCAATTCCGCCGATGATCTAAAGGGTATGATCATTCGTGTCAATGACAGCCCTACCTATGTAGAAATGACCAAGCTAATGGGCGGAAACGGAGCCGTTATGGCACAGTCAGAAGTTTACACCGCACTGCAGCAGGGCGTTATCGATGCTGCGGAAAACAGTGAGCTGGTTTACCGTGACTTTAAGAACTATGAGGTAGCGCCTTACTATGCCTACACCCGCCACATTGTTCACCCGGATGTCGTCCTTGCCAGCACAGATTTCTTAAATTCCATGAGTGACGGAGACAGAGCGATCTTTGATCAGCTGATAAAGGAATCTACCGAAAAAGAATTTACGCTTTTTAAGGAAGCCATTGAACAGGCAAAGAAAGATACGGAGCTGCCGGCGCACAGTTCTGCTATCCTGATACAGAAGAATTAAGAGAACGCTGCATGCCGTTGCTTCAAAGGATTGCAGAACAATCTGATGTAACGAAAAAGATCTATGCAGATATAACCGCACTGAGAGAGGGGGAGCAATCATGAAAACATTGAAACAGGGACTGGATCGTTTTCTGGCTACAGTCTGCATCATTGACTTTATTGGTATGGTGCTGCTGACTGTATATCAGGTTATCATGCGCTATGTGTTCAAAAGCCCCAGCAGTGTCAGCGAGGTGCTTGCCCGCTATTGCTTCGTGTGCTCATCCTTCTGTCCGCTACCTGCGTATTCGGTCAGAGAGACCATATCTGCATCACCTTTTTAAAAGATAAGCTGACGGGAAGTGCAAGAAAAACGTTAGATATCATCAATGAAATCGTGATCATCATCTTTTCCGGCACCATTCTGGTATATGGCGGCATGGTCATCACTACCATGAATATGCTTCAATACGATTCTATCTTAAAAATCCCTACCGGAACCGTATACAGCATCATTCCCGTCTGCGGTGTACTGATCATCTTTTACAGTCTGTACAACCTGCGCGAGATTTTTACCAAAAAAGAAGGGGGAGTATAAATTATGTCTATTGCAGTTCAGGTAGCCATTGTCATGGTCATATTACTGGTCGTTATGCTTGCAGCGGGCATACCCATTGGAGTAGGAATCGGTCTTTCCTCTGCTGTTTCTATGATCTGTATGCTGCCAGGCAATGTTGCTTTTGCCACATCCGCCCAGAGAATTTTTGCAGGCTCTAACTCCTTTTCACTGATCGCCATCCCGTTTTTTATCCTTGCAGGAAATATCATGAATAACGGCGGCATTGCTCTGCGTCTTGTCAATTGTGCCAAAGTATTAGGCGGAAAAATGCCTGGTTCCTGGCACAGGCCAACGTTATCGCAAACATGCTCTTTGGCGCTATCAGCGGTTCTGGCGCTGCTGCTGCGGCGGCTATCGGAAGTACCATGGGCCTCTGGAGGAAAAAGAAGGTTACGGCAAAAATTATTCCGTTGCTGTCAATGTTGCCTCCGCTCCTGTAGGAATGCTCATTCCCCCAAGCAATACCATGATCGTATACTCTACGGTAGCCGGCAGTGTTTCCATTGCTGCCCTGTTCATGGCAGGCTATATTCCTGGTATCATCTGGGGTGCCGGCGTCATTATCTTAGCAACTACTGCAGCAAAACGATTAGGATACCGCAGCTCCAGCGAGCTGACCCTTAAGATCGCTTTAAAAACATTTTGGCAGGCAGTACCAAGTCTTTTAATGATCGTCATCGTTATCGGCGGTATTTTAGGCGGTATCTTTACTGCTACCGAAGGTTCTGCCGTTGCTGTTGTATACGCTACTGTGCTGTCCCTTATCTATGGTTCTATTAAAGTAAAAGATATCCCAAGGATCGTTCTGGATTCTGCTAAGATCACTGGTACCATCACATTCATGATCGGCTTATCCTCTATCATGTCCTGGGCGATGGCTTTTACGGGAATCCCGGATATGGTAGCAACCGCTGTCCTCAGTGTTACAAGCAATAAGTTTTTAATTTTCCTTCTTATCAATGTGATCTTACTGTTTGTCGGTACTTTTATGGACCCAACCCCGGCAATCCTTATTTTTACACCAATCTTCCTTCCTATCTGCACCAGTTTAGGAATGAGCGCGGTACAGTTCGGTATTGTTCTATGCTATAACCTTTCTGTAGGAACCATCACTCCTCCTGTGGGAACGATCCTGTTTACTGGCTGTAAAGTAGGCGGTGTAACCATTGAAAGTGTTATCAATCACCTGCTGCCGTATTTCGGTATCATCATAGTCGGTCTGCTTTTAGTTACCTATATCCCTGTACTTTCTCTGGGTCTGCCCTCTTTGTTGGGATTGATTTAAATTTAAAATACTAAAAGTACCAATCGTTCTTAATAATATATAATTTTTTACGGGCCACTGCTTAATAGATGGGCAGAGCATCTATGGAGCAACGGCCCTGTTATATTTTAATCTTTATCTTAATACTCCAACCCCCTTCTCGGGCGAGTTCGTCAAGCAATCTGTTCCTTCCGTGAATATTCTGTACCTCATTAAATTTCGGATTTTCCAGCTTTTCCGTCTCTTCCTCAGCCACCTTCTTATCCAGCCGCTCAAAGAGCACCTGCGCTTCCGGAATCGGATAGCCCGCCTTCACCTTCTGCCGTCTTCCCCAAACACGCTTCCCATATATACGGATACGTTGGCCTCCTGCAGGAACCACTGCTCCAGTTCTTATAGCGCGCCCATGACGCGCAAACAAATTCAGCCCCGGCACGCCTTTGCGCCGGAGCTGATTTAAAAAGGGAAGGATAAGTATTAATTAAGAAAAGCCTTATTTATAGCGTTTTATCATGCGCCATGGGGTACTGGGAATCAGTATTTTCGTGGCGCTTTTTGTTGTCTTTGGTTATGTGGATTTACCGTTATGTGGGTACAGAGTGGGTATGAAAAGTGCCAGTTTCCCGGCCCTTAAAACGCTTTTGCTATCAGCTCCATTTCCTCCGCCTTGGTTGTCGGGAGTACGTGGGAATATAAATCCATGGTCATTGATAGATTGGCATGTCCCAGGATAGTCTTTAACGTCTGCGGCTTCATCCCGTTTTCTATAGCCCTTGTGGCGAATGTGTGTCTTAGGCAATGGGGTGTGAACCGCTCAAACATTATACCGTCTGCATTAATACGTTTCACAACATGGTCAATCCCGTTCTGTACCCGTTTCTCACTAATAGGTGAGCCATCTGGTAGATGAAATATGTATCCGTCCATCTTTAGCACTTTTTCACCATAAAGCTGTTTCTGCCTGCCCAGAATGGTAATCATATCTTTGGTAAGGGGTATATCTCTCTTGGATGTGGCCGTTTTAGGTGTATCTTCAAAGAATCCCCGGCCTGTAACATACTTGAGTGTTCTTTGTATGTGCAGCAATCCGGCCGCCTTGTCCATGTCCGAAGTTTTAATCCCCGCAACTCCCCACCCCTTAAACCCGTCCTGATTGCCAGAGCAAATAAGTTATATAAATAACTGTCCTTGGCATATTTCATGAAAATATCCTGTTCTTCTTTCGTTAGTACCCTATGACCCCCTTTAGGCTTGGCTTTAGAAAGAGTTGCAAGCGGAACAGGGTTGCGCTCTATCAGCCCATTCTTCATTGCCTGTTTAAAACAACCGCTAAGGGTTGCTGACACAAGCCGGATAGTAGTATGAGAAAAATCCTTTTTAATCATATCATTATATAGCTTTTGAATATGCTCCCCTCTAATCTCTGTCAGCTTCTTTGTTCCTAATGCATCTTTTATATAGCGGTTGTAACAATTATTATAGACTACAACCGTTCCTGTCTTAACCTGATTCACCTTATACTGTTCCATCCAGGTTTTAAACCATTCCTCCACCGTCACTTTGGAACTTGCCACAAAATCCCCATGTTCCAGCTTGTACCGCAGTTCCGTCATTCTCTTTTTTACTTCTGTAATGGTATCTCCATAGACAGAATGGCTTTGGTAATCCACCTTTACCCGGCCCTCATACTTCCCGTTGGCCCGCTGCCGGATTCCTGGTGGCAGAGGCTTCCCATTCTTATCCACTGCCATACAATCACATCCTTCCTATACGCAGCCAGGGCACTATTCCCTCCCCGGCCACTCCATACACTCTATCATGAAAGCAATTCCATATTTAAACCCGCTGATAAATCCAAACTCCTGGCCGCAACAACTCACCTCCAGACAGATTTCCTCCAGCTCCTCGAAGTCCTCCCGCCCCTTCAAAGGTTCCATTACTTGTTTCAGTTCCTTGCGTAATGGCTCCAGGCCGCCGCCGGCTCAGTCAGTTCCCCATAGACGAATCGGCATATCTCCTTTAAAAACCTTACCATGACTAACCTTCCTCTCTGAATCACGTCATACACTCGACCATCATTCCAATACCCTGTTTGAATCCACATGTAAAGTCATACCGTTGTGCACACGCTGCCATGTCATAATAAATACTGGCCAATTCTTCAAAATCGGTACGTTTCTTTAATGGCCTGAGGATTTCATTTAGTTCTGCATTAAATGCCTCCAGCTCCACACTGGGCGGCAGAATCCCTTCATTTATCTGGTCGTATATCATCCCTATTGTATTAGACATCATAATTTTTTCCTCCGGTTCAAATTCTCATTTCTAAGATTCTGTGTGTTTTAAGGTGGGGCATCGGTGTCCAGAGGATTTCCCGGTTATCCTCTATCCTCCGGGGGTGTGGTTACTCCGTTTATATATGTAATACCTACACTCCCCACTCATTCTTAAGCTGGTTCAGCAGCTTCATTTCCTCAGATGTGTCTTTCCCCGGATTGCTGTCGGGTGGTATGCTTTAGACAGAGTGCGATAGAACTTCTTAAGCATGGCCTTATTATCCTCAGTGTGGTTATTAGAAAAATTTCCACCGTAACTATTCCCATTATTCCCACTGGCTCACAGGTACGATTGATAGGTTTGTGGGAGATTGTCTGCCCCGGCTGCTTTTGTTTTGTGTTTCTTGCTATGTACATATTACTATATATAGTACGTTTTATCGATAGTTATTCTTACTAAAAATAGTACTTTTTTATATGCATTATTACTATAAATAGTACGAATGTATGACCTTGACATCCAGTGTTTTTCTTACTATAATTAGTAATATAAGTTACTATACATAGAAAGAAGGTGATACAATGGCAAACAAGACAGCGGAACCTGTATATATTAGTTTCAACAAACTTGACCATTTGTTAGAAGTCAAGGGAAGAAAATGGCAATTTTTACGTGATTCTGGTATTAGTCCCGGTATCGTTGCTAAAATGAAAGACGGATCAGGCATACCGATACACGAACCATACAGAAAGTATGCATGTTATTAGACTGTCAGCCCGGTGACATAATGGAATATATACCAGACCAATCACACCCACAGGAAGGAGCGTGACCCTATGCCATTACCAAAAGAACGAATCTATACTATTGATGATATTTACGGTCTGCCGGATGGAGAAAGGGCAGAACTGATTGACGGTCAGATTTATTATATGGCACCGCCGAACACTACCCACCAAAGAATATCTACCTTTCTACACGGAACCATTTTCAATTATATCAACAGTAAAAACGGCCCTTGTGAAGTATTCCATGCACCGTTTGCCGTGTTCCTTCAGGCAGAGGACGAGAAGAACAATACTAATTACCTGGAGCCGGATATATCCGTAATTTGCGATAAAGACAAATTGGATAATAAAGGCTGCCACGGTGCACCGGATTGGACGATTGAGATTGTTTCCCCTTCCAGCCGACAAATGGACTATTACAAAAAGCTGGCTCTTTATCAAGGGGCGGGGGTACGGGAATATTGGATAATAGACCCGGCCAGGGAGGTTGTTATGGTGTATGACTTGGCTAACGAAACACCACCCACCATTTATCGTTTTACCGATTCTGTTAAAGTCAACATATATGAGGACTTTTCCATTGACTTTAGCCAATTAAGCATTTAATACTATCCACATTGCAGCAGAACCATAACGGGGCTGCTGCTTTTTCTTTACCCCTCTGCCTACGGCCAATATACGGACGTTCCATCATATTCCAACATCAGCGTTCCGAACGCTCGTTATTTCCGTACCGAACGTTCGCATAGAAAGCCGTGCATCCGCGCATACCTATTAATTCAACGTTACCAATAGAGTACTCCATATAGCAACGGAGTACTACAACGAAAAATCCCTAGTTTTTCCTAGCAATCGTGTTGTTTTGCTGCTATTCGTTTCGGTTTAAAACCTTGACAAGCCTTAGCAAATGTTAGCATTTGTTAACCTTAACAATTCTTAACATTCGTCGGTTTTGTTTGTTCTGGAAAAATCTTATTCGTGGTTTTGCGGCTTTGTATATCATAGTGTTTATGTTTGTTTTGTAACCTCGTTCCTCTATGGTAACCAGGTTAGGTTTTGTCAGGTTCCTGACTTAAATTTCAGCGGTCAAATTGCCGGGAGGAGTTCACCCACTTTCCCCACTTCCGGGGAAACGTGCGTTTTTCGGCCACTCGTGGGCGAAACTTTCCCGTGCGTAACGATGTCCGGTTATTTCTTTTTAGGGTCTCTGGAATCTCCGGGTACTTCTTGATTTCTCGATGTTCCCCCGGCGTTCAACCCCGACACTGTGTTATTCTTTCTCGCTGTTCCCTCGGCTTCATGGCTTCCCCACGGCTTCATTTTCTCGGGCTTCACTCGAGGTTCAATGTCATACTTCCAGTAGTTCCCCAGTGGTTCATTTCCCCCACTTCCTGTGGAAAGGATATCATGGAAACACCCTTATCCAGAATCTTCCTGGTGCGCTGTATGCTCCCCTCACTGGTCCCGGCAATCTTTGCCAATTCCTTACGTTGGGTTGTTGGTTCTAACTTCTTGACCAATTGGTCCGAATGTTGTGAATTTTTGCCTGTTGATGCAGCAGCCTTTATGCTTCCGCTTGTTGCGATTTCGCAACTTCCTTCCGTACCTTCTCCAGCAGTTCCAAATGCATCCGGTGCCGTTCCTCCCAGTCTATCACATTCAGGGCCGCGCGCTCCGTGCTGCTGGTCCAGGTGCGGTTAAACTTCCCCACTCCGTTGCCAGTTATGGCCATACTGTAAATCCTATCCGCATCTGGCAGGAAGGGCCGCAGCCGTTTACTGTACCGGGGTTTACGCAGTTCCCGCAGGGCCTTGGCCTGTATATGGCGTACAGCTCCCCTGATGTACCGTATTCCCGGCCTATGGCTCCATGGCCATGCGTCCTGGAAGCGCATCCTGATTACTGCCGGCTGCTGCCTGGGAGACTGTCCACATAATCCCACAACTCAGCCTTAAGCTGCTCCTGCTGCATCCGTTCCACGGTATCCCCTTCCATATCCTCGACAGAGGCCACCATATCCCCTATGGTTGTATCCTCCCCGCCGTCAAGGCCTTTACAGGGCTGTCCAGGCTCCCCAGGCGGGCCATACAGGCACTTTCCCTTATATCCTCCATCTGTTCCAGGGTGAGGCCCATAAGGCCGCTGCCTCCCTGTCTGACGGCTCCCGGCATATTCCCGGTTAAAGGCGTTACAGAGGCACTTATACCGCTGCACCTTCTCCAGGCAGTGGACTGGAAACCTTAAACAACTGCCGTTCATCTGAAGGCAGCGGCGCATCCGCTGTCGGATATGGTATTCCGCATAGGTGAGGAACTTCACACCCTGGGCCGGGTCGTACCCATCAATAGCAGGATACAGGGCCAAATATCCCTCCTGCTCCTGGTCCTCCAGTTCCCCGCTGTCCCGGTACTTCCAGGCCACGGCATGGATGAAGCGCCGCACCTGGTTATATAGCTGCTCCATGTTCCCGGATACATCCTCCCCGGCCTTAATCCTTATCACAAGCTGCTCATTACTCAATTCCCCGTAGTTCGCCCGTACTTCGTTTGACATTTGGCACACCCCTTTATATAATCAGATTGTCAAGTGAAAAGAAGTGTGCCTCTGCCCGGCCTGTCCATCTACCTATGGATGGGCCTCTTTCTTTGCCATTTCCACATCTATGTATAATACCCTCATAGGATACTTACCGTAATCGCTGCCATTAAAAATATTTTCTAATTCGTCCATTTCAAAATCCCCCAGGCTTCCGATATCCCACAGACAGTAAAGCCTTGCTGCCTTAACTCTGTCCGTATCCTGGTGACTATCTCTATGCCATCCTTCAGGCATTCCGGCGGCGTGATGGTCTGCATTGGCTTGTGAAAGTGGTTCCCGTAGCTATCGCAATAATCTACCATGAAATTTCTGGCTGTAATCGGTATCCCTATTGATTGAAACAATTTTGTTAATACCATGTGCACTGCCTCCCCTTACAAACAGAAATTATCGCCATTGATTAACCGATTCATGGCTATACGCTTCTGGCGTTCCTGTTCCTGTTGGCGCTCCGCTTTCTGTCGCTCTTTTTCCTGCGCTTTTAATTCGCTGGCTTTTTTACGTTCCTGCCGGACTAATAATTTGAGGGCCAGTGCTGCTACAAACTCCTCCTCTGAGCTGGTTAACAATTCCGCTGCTTCTTCATCCCTTGTGTATACTCTTCCTGTATACCATCACGCCCCTTTTACCCTCAATATTAGCCTTGTCTGCCGGGCATCCGTTGGCCTCCATCCTGTCCCGGATGTTCTGCTTATTCACATGGGCGAACTCATTCAAAACGCACCAGCTCATATATGCGCGGTCAAAGTCTGCCTTAACCACCATATCCGCCCTGTCTCCCGTAATGATGTAAAATTCTGACAAGTAACGGAAAACGGTATCCAGCTTTTCTCGATAATCCTTTATGGCTTCCTCGCAGGCAGAGGAATGTGTAATTTTAAAATTGTGATCAATCAGCCTGTGCAACCCTTCCAGGAACCAGTTAAAGATGGCGTTTCTCTCATTCAACATCTTATCCAGTAAGGCGCTGTCCCGGCGTTCATGCTCTATGGTATTCGTACAAGGCACCACGCACAGTCGTTCAAATATATGGCTACCCTTATCATCCTGGAAACTGGGAAGGTTGTTGCAGGCTATGGCAATCCCACCTGGGAATATATAATAGAACGGCTGTTTATTCTTCGGTTCTATCTTCACAGCGTCCCCGCCAGTAATCTGCTTAAACACTGAGCTGTCCTTTATCTCACTGCCCGTCTGGTCCCCTATACTTATCAGGCGTTTCCCTACGATGCTCCCCAGGGTAAACTTGGATACCTCGTTCATCTGCTGGATAGGAATGTTCGCAATCTTATCTGTCCCCAGCAGTTCCCCCACAAGGTTAAGTATCTGCGTCTTACCGGAATTTCCCAGGAGTGACCATAGCACCAGAGCCAGCTTTATCCGGTATACCTTAACATTGGAAAGGATAAGCCCCATATATTCCTGAATCACGGCCTTCTTATCCTGGTCCACCTTCCCTGTCGCTGCACAGGTCATTCATATAGCGGTCAAACACGGGTCGGGCCGTGTCCTCCGGGTGATACTCACAATTAATCTGTATCGTGCTGCGCAGCTTCGGCGTGTGTGGCTCCAGTTTCCTGGTTTCAAGGTTATACAGGCCATTCTTAAGATTTATATAGTTCTCGTCTGTATCCAAATCCCGTAACGTACATATATTGCTATCCTTACACAAGAGAAGGTTGTACACATTATTAATCATGTTGCCGCTTGCCATCCCTACAGGGACATACCGCCGAATGAGGGATTTTACCTTGTTGCGGCTGTATTTGTTATATACTCCGTCCTCACTATCAGATAGGGCAGGCCCCGGCTGATACTGTCGGCCAGTATGTCCCCGTTTATTTTGACCTTAGCCCGCGCTCCCTCCCCATCCGTGAAAAGCCATGGAGCGCCCCGGTTCTCTGATGCTGCTAACAGCTCGTCAAGTTCTTCCTTACTATGACCTTCCTTTATAAGGGAATCTGTCACATCCCCTTTATCAGCTGTGGATGTGATTGTCCAGCGGATGGAATGAGCAAAATGCCTTAAATCCTTCACTATCTGGTCTTTCAGCTTCATTCCCGGTTCATCCTTATCAGGAAGGATTACCACCTTGGCCCCTGTGAAATAAAAAGCATATTCCCTGCGCCAATCGCTGGTGCTTCCGGCTGTAGCTGCAGTATACCCCAGTTTGTTCAGCGTGTCGGCATCCTTCTCACCTTCCGCAATATATACCGGATAACCTGCCTTGACAGCCTTATCCGGGAAGGAAGATTGCATAATACTGCATGGTCACTTTTCTTGTGGTACTTATATGTATCGTTCTTCCTGTCCATGGTGACGTACCGTATTTCCTTTTCTTCAAACCTTATCTTGGAATATCCTGCATGACAGTGCAGCAGCAGTTTGCCTTTGTCCTCTGATATGGTAAGGCTTGCCTTGCTGTCATAATGCACCGGGCATTTACACTGACAGGAGGCCGGGCCAATCTTCCTTGATGTCTCGAAGTGTATCAATAGTTCCTGTAACGTAATCATATATTTCCTGTATCCTCCCACCGCAGCAGCTTCCTGGCTGATTCCAATGCCCGCAGCGTATTCCTTCTCCGGAATACTTGTCCTTGCGATTGTAAGAACCTAATCAATGAACAAGGAATAATTGATAATTTGAACGAAGAACTAGACTTGATAAATAACATTTTCTTTTCAAAAGATTTCTCTACTCCTTGGGGCTTCATTAAAAATTTAAGCATCCCCTCCGCTGCCTGGCTCTTTTCATACCATCAATACCGCAATTTATAAAAGATTGGTGTAAAACCTTTTACATCTAAATAAATGTGTCTAAGAACCCATGTAAAATAAGGGGAATTTCCCCCTTGTCATCTAGTATTGAATACTATATAATGGATATAGTAATGTGATAAGAATGACAGAGGTGACACATAGATGAAGACAAATGAAGAACGTCTGCAGGACCTGTTTTCCTATCTGGAGAACCTGTCCCATGTCAAGGCGGACGAGATTCCTGATATTGATTTGTACATGGATCAGGTTACCACCTTCATGGACAGCCATTTAAAAGATATGAGACGCCATCCGGGTGATAAAGTCCTGACCAAAACCATGATTAACAACTACGCCAAGAACAACCTCCTTCCTCCTCCGGTGAAGAAGAAGTATTCCAAAGACCACATGCTGATGCTTGTGTTCATATATTACTTCAAAAACCTGCTGTCCTTCAGTGATATTGAAGAACTGTTCCGTCCTATTACGTCGAAGCATTTCTCAGGGCAGACATCCCGGCTGTCCCTGGAAGATATCTATAACGAAGTATTTACTTTGGAAAAGGGCGAGATGAACAATCTGAAGTCTGATGTGGCGGCCAAGTTTGCCCGGCCCAGGATACATTTTCAGATGCTCCTGTGAATGATGAGGACAGGGAGTACCTGAAGCTGTTTGCCTTTATCTGCGAGCTGTCCTTTGACGTGTATCTGAAGACACAGATGATTGAAATGATTGCGGACCAGCTCAGGGAGGATGCGCCCGCTCCCCGCAAGAAGTAGGCTTCATAACCGGTTGAAACCCGCCCATAGCGGACAAAAGCCAAAAACGATATCGCGGCCACGCCGCAATATCCGTTTTTCATACACCCTTTATCATACTCAGCTTTCGATATCCCCCTTGTCTGCCTGCGTTCCCCCTGTGAGCCTGGCAAATACCATGTCGTATCCGTCGCTTCCATAATTCAGCGAACGGTTTACCCGGCTGATGGTAGCTGTAGATGCGCCGGTCTTCTCCGCAATCTCCAGGTAGGTCTTGCCTTCCCGCAGCATTTTGGCCACTTCATAGCGCTGGGACAGGGACAGCAGTTCATTGATGGTGCATACGTCCTCGAAAAACTTATAGCATTCATCCGGAGTCTTTAAGGTCAGTATGGCATCAAATAGATGGTCCACTGCTTCTGTTTTAATTTTCTTGTTCATGTCCTGGTTATCTCTCCTTATAATTCATACGGCCTTCCCCTTCCGTATGGTATTGTAAAATGATTACAGGTCATATAAGCCCCATACTTGTTCATTTTAGCATATTAAAGTCTGAAAGTCCATACGTGGCGGGAGATTTTATAAGGGCATTTTTTCGGGTATATTTTCTTCTGTGTTCCCTGCCTCTTTCAGGACAGCATGAATTTCTCAACCACCACCCCTACGCCGTCGTGGTTGTTGGATGCAGTGATGTAATCAGCGGCCTGTCTCACCGGGAGAACGGCATTTTCCATGGCCACGCCCAGGCCGGCATACTTAATCATGGTCAGGTCATTGTAACCGTCGCCGCAGGCTATCATCTGCTCCCGTTCAAGCCCCAGCACCTCCAGCAAACGGGCCAGAGACTGGGCCTTGTCGATTCCCTTTGGCATGATTTCCAGGAAATACGGCTCGGAACGGTACACGCTGAAATCACGCCCCATGGCGGCCTTTACCTTGGGCTCCACGGTCACCAGGTAATCGCCGTCATCCAGCATCAGGAACTTGGGCACCCTGAAATCCACATAGGACTTCATATCCTCCACCTGTCGCAAAGGCAGGTGGTTGATATTGGACTCGGCAATGGCGTAGGGACATTCCTCATTGTTGGTGATAATTTCCCCGCTTCATATGTAAGGATATCTACCCTGTGCTCCTCTGCCAGCCCGATGATCTTCTGGTTGGACTCCCTGGGCAGCAATGAAGAAAACACGGTTTCACCTGTCTTACAGTTGGTTATCATTCCTCCGTTGTAGGACAGGATATAGCTGCCGAAATGCGACAGCTCCAGCTCCCTTGCCAGCGGCTCCACGCCTGCCGTTGGACGGCCGGATGCCAGCACCACCACGTTTCCTGCTTCCTGGGCCTTCATCAGGGCCTCTTTTGTTCTGGGCGTAATGATTTTATCACGGTTGGTCAGTGTACCGTCCAAATCCAGTACGATTATCTTGTAGTCCATTGCCTTTTCTCTCCTGTATCCGATTCTTTATTTCCACTTATATATTTCCGCGTTTTACTTCCATGTTTCCATTTACACTTCCATGGAACCATTTTATCAGAAATACAGCGCAGTGACAACCGGAACAGATATTAATCCACATCCCTGAGACCGAATTTCAGCTCTACCAGAGCCCTGGGGCGGCCTCCCTTGGCAGCGCTTTCCCTGGCGCAGACCGTCCCCAGGCCGGCTGCCTGAATCTTGCTGAGAATCCGCCTGGCGCTCCTGACCGTGATGCCCAGACATTCGGCCAGCTCCGAAGCGTCAAACACATAGCTCTTCCTCACACCAGCAATGGCCTGAATCTTCAGAATGGATTCCATGCTGAGTCCTGTCTTTTCAGAGATCGTCTGAATTTTGGGGTCAAAGGATATCATGCTGTACTGAAGCTGCTGCTCCAGGCCCAGCGGGCCATGAATCTTCTCTCCCTCATCAATCTGAAAGATTCCTCCATCCCCCTTGCCAAGAGAATATTCCAGAGCCTTCCTGGCATGCATCTCTGCTTGGTAAGCCGTCACGCCCATGCCCAGACCTGCATTTACTACCAGTCCCAGATTCTTTCCCTCACCCTGAAGAATTCTCAGATCCTTATGGTTCTTCTTTCCCTTCACCACTCCGGAATTGGCATAAATCACATATTCATCACGCCCAAAGGGGAATACAGAGCCCTGGATTCCCCTTACATAGCGTATCAGTTCCACTTCAAATTCCGCCTTGCTTGCCATGGCATTATAATACTGGTCCTCCCTCTCCGGGAAGTTGGACATCTGAATCAATTCCACCGCAATCTGCGAATATTCTGCCTGAGCCAGGGCCCAGCCCTTGTCCAGATCGGCCAGGGCATCCCTGACCTGGGAGCGTTTGGGCTCCAGGTAAAAGACCCTGCCGCCCTTTTCTTCTATCATATGATAGACTGCCACATAAGCAGTGACCGCCACATCGGTCATCTTCTTCTCCAGCAGCTCCATATGCCATGCAACATACTCTTCCTCCGCCACTCCTGCAAGCAGCGGGCAGGTATATATATTCCTGGGCTGTATGTGAAAGGCGTCCAGGATATCCTCGATAATCTGCTTTTCCACCACGTCAATGCTGAAGGTGTCGATTTCCCGCCCTTCCCTGACCATTTTCAGAAATACTTCCGAGATACTGCTGGCGGACCGCTTGATGTATGTGTAAGGTTTCTGCATCTGGTGATGACCCAGCACATAGTCGCAGATGCCGCTTCCGGTAAAAATCACACCGTCGCACTCCTGCTCGCAGATGTCAATGACATCCACGGCCTCTCTTACCAGCTCCCTTGTATATAAACGCACCTCATGACTCTGGTCAATCTGATGAATTGCTTTCCTGATGATTCCGCAGGTTCCTTTGGCCCCACTACTCCCACTATCATTTATACTGTCAACCTCCCGATTTTTTGCGCACAGCGCGCCTTATACCGATTATAAATCAGAAGCATCGTATAAATCAACCACCTGATGGTCTTTTAAGAGATTTAGATATTCTTCCTTTGTCAGTGCGGGCCGAAATCCCTTATGATTCCTTTCCTTTAGCGCCCTCATCCCACAGCAGATCAATGATGGTAAGGGCCATCATCTTGGCTGGCAC
>ENA-OQCK01000441-OQCK01000441.1-human-gut-metagenome-genome-assembly--contig:-NODE-441-length-22822-cov-4.886847_pt1 | contig 22822 bp, 33 predicted proteins | sample MGYA00242498_ERZ504578 | MGnify/ENA primary metagenome ERZ504578 (study PRJEB26092, sample SAMD00036229) | human gut metagenome | host: Homo sapiens | study: EMG produced TPA metagenomics assembly of...
TGCGGCGGCTACAAGCATGTCCCCTTGATGGAAGAGAACCCCTGCGAGGCGATTCGAACAACGTGTTCGGTACCCGTGTGATGGCAGATGCCGCTGTAAGTTATGGTGTGGAGAAGTTTGTGATGATCAGTACGGATAAGGCGGTGAACCCCACGAACATCATGGGCTGTAGCAAGCGCTTGGCTGAAATCTACGTACAGAGCTTGAGCCTTGCGATCGAGCGAGGAGAGGTGAAAGGCGAGACGCGTTTCATTACGACCCGTTTTGGAAACGTATTGGGTAGCAACGGTTCGGTTATCCCCCGTTTCCGGGAACAAATCGCTCAGGGAGGTCCAGTGACGGTCACCCATCCCGATATCATCCGTTACTTTATGACTATCCCGGAGCTTGTCGCCTGGTGTTAGAGCCGGTACAATGGGCAAGGGTGGTGAGATCTTTATTTTCGATATGGGTGAGCCGGTGAAGATAGCGGATTTGGCGAAGCGTATGATCGAGCTGTCCGGATTACAGGTAGACAAAGACATCGAGATCAAGTACACTGGTCTCCGCCCCGGCGAGAAACTATATGAGGAGCTATTGAACAACAAGGAGAATACGAAAGAGACTCCTCACGAGAAAATTCGGGTGGCGGCGGTTCGTGAGTATGACTATAAGGATGTGATAACACATATCCATGTATTAATCGAATTATCCCTTCGTGTCCAGATCCTCCCGATGGTGAGGGAGATGAAAGTATTCGTGCCTGAGTTCAAGAGCCAGAATTCTCGGTTTGAGGAGTTGGATTGAGGAGGGAATATTTCAAGGAGAAATGTTTGTGGTAAAAGGAATTGACTATATTTTCATACAATCAATTTGATATGCAAGCATCTATTTTGGATGAATAAACAAAAGAATATGGAAGTGACAGTATTTAATCCCGTGCAACAACATTTGTTGAAGTTTTTTGCTTTTGATGGCTCGGAGGAAAAGCTATTAGAGATGAAAGCGGTTTTGACGAAATATTTCTCGCAAAAATTGGACAAACGTTTGGATGAGTTATGGGATTCGAGAGGTCTCAATCAGGAGAAGCTTGACGAGCTGAGGACAATACACTTTCGTATAGATTTGAACGATGAGTAAAATCGTATTGGATACGAACAGTTTGATTCAAAGTCTTCTGAGTAGAAACCGATATCATTGAATATGGCAGTCGTTCTTAGATGACGCAAATGAATTATGTGCATCTGAAAGATCCTTAATGAAAATGAAGAAATATTAGAGCAACTGACGGGAAAAGAGATGACTAAACTAACCTTAGATGTTATTTTGAACAATCTATATATCAGCTTCCTTACTCCTTATTATAAGTTTAATTTGATAAAATCAGATCCGAATGACAATAAATTCTTGAATTATGCTGTTATCGCAAATGCAAAGTTTATTATGACGGAGGATCGTCATTTTGTCGCCGACACTGTCTGGAAGAACAAACAATCACAACTTAAGGCAATCAATACCATCTTGTCGTTATAGGATGACAATGTACCATGTCTTTGTTATTGCTGAATAGTTACATATAACCCCTTTATTGTGAAATAAAATTAAAAATATTTCATTTTAGGTTTTTGCAGGTTTAAAATGACTGTTTACGTTCGATATAAATTATATTATAAATGATTCAAATTACAGATAAAAGTAAATGCTGTGGCTGCAATGCTTGTGGTGATGTATGTACCCATAAGGCTATTACTTTCAAGACCGATATAGAGGGATTTTGGTACCCGGAAGTTGATAAAAATAAATGTACAGATTGTGGTCTTTGTGAAAAGGTCTGCCCCAATCTGCACTCTGAAGAGCTAAAGAAAAATGATTTTGAGATTCCTGTTTGCTATGCCGCCATACATAAGAATATCGAGGTACGTTTCGACAGCACTTCTGGTGGAGCGTTCACAGCCCTTGCCGAATACGTTTACAAGCAAGGCGGCTACGTGGGTGGTGCGGTCTATAATGAAGACTGGTCAGTGTCTCAGTTCCTTTCAGCAGATAAGACCGACTTGCCTCGTTTGCGCTCTAGCAAATATCTTCAGAGCCGTTTCGATGGATTTTATATCGCTGTTCGTGAAGCCTTGAAGACTGGCAAGCCCGTGCTTGTTTGTGGAGGTCCATGTCAGATGGCAGCCCTGCGCGGCTTCCTGCACAAAACTTATGACAACTTGATTTTGGTGGATTATATCTGTAGGGGTATAGCCTCGCCATTGCTTTTCCGGAAGTACATAGAATATCTGGAAAACAAGCATCATTCAAAGGTTGTCTATTTTAAAGCTAAAAACAAGGAGTTGGGATGGCGTAAGCATACTTTTAAAATTCTCTTTGAAAATAGAGATGTCGAATATCAAACGTTGGAGAACAATCCGTGGCGTATTCTGAATTATATCGTTCCTGAGGTATGTCGGCCGAGTTGTTTTGAATGCCCCTTCAAGGGTTTCCCTAGAGCTACAGACATTACCATTGGTGATTTATGGGCTGATAAAAAGTATATACCTAAAGAGCTTGACAATGATTTGGGAACGTCCGTAGTCTTTGTGCATAGCAAAAAGGCGCTGACTTGATACAGAATATTAAAACTCTGAAAAAGCAGGACTTCCCTCTAGACAAGGCCATAGCAGGAAATCGCCTTTTAATGAAGCCTTTGTGCCATTCTAGTCACGACAGGGATGCGTTCTATGCTACCCTCAATGAATCACTGGATGCCTGCATCAAGAAGTACCTGCCCATTTGAAGAAGGGGTTTAGCGTCAAGGAAAAGCTTAAGAACGTAGCCCGTTTCTTATTTAGCGTAAAAAAAGCCTCAGGATGGAGTCTTGGTACATGGACAAAAAACTTTCGATATAACTTCTTTTGCGGACAAGTAAAAGGAAATGTTTTGGAAGGAAAATTCTTCATCATAAATAAGTACTGTACTATAGTCATGGGATCCAAAGCCCAGCTGATACTGAATGCGCCCTTCTATTTTGGAAGTAAGCGTGTCAAAGGATCTCGCCTGGACAGCAGGCTCTTGATTGAGAACGGAGGGAGGATGGAGATTAAATATGAACCTTATAGTGTTGCGTATGGTGCCGACATTGAGGTGTTCAGGAACGCTACTTTGGAAATAGGAGGTGGTTTAGGTGCGAATATTGGCTTGACGATCATATGCGCTGACCATATTTCTATCGGACGGTATACCGGATGTGGACGTAATGTCACTATCCGCGATAACAACGGGGAACACTTTATATCTATTCGCGGATATAAAACCTCTTCTCCCGTCACCATCAAAGAACATGTATGGTTAACGGAAAGCTGTACGGTGATGCCTGGGGCGGTAATCGAACCAGGTGCCATAATCTCTGCTCGTTCGGTGGTTTCCGGTCACATACCTGCTTTCAGTATAGTGAAAGGTGATCCTGCCGTGGTGGTGGAGAAAAATATTCTTTGGAAGGCTTAGATAAAAAATACTTGATATATGGAATTAAAAGATTTTATTGGCAAATTTGTTTCCCAATTCGAAGAGGAAGATCCTGCTATTTTTGAAGCTGATTTGGATTTTCATGAACTGGATAGTTGGTCATCGCTAACAAGTCTTAGTGTCGTAGCGATGGTCTATCAAGAATATGGTGTGGAGCTGGACACCCAAGACGTGCGTAATGCCGATACAATTGAAGATCTTTTCAATATCGTAAAAGAAAGAAAGGCATGAAAACAATCATACCAGATGTCTCTATCCGCAGTATTGCAAGCTGGCTACCGAGTAATAAGATTTCCTTATCTTCTTTCGCCGAGCAATATGGTGAAAAAGAAACAAGAGATGTTATCCGTACGACAGGAGTTGAATGGGTTTACAGAACCGATGCGAATCAGAAATCATCCGATTTATGCTTCAACGCTGCTGAATATCTAATCAGTAAGGATAACATCGACAGAGAGAGCATAGACGGCTTGGTTGTATTGACTGTGACTCGTGATTGGGCGCTCCCTGATACTTCTGTCTATCTCCAGCATAAATTAGGATTGAAGAATGAGACCGTTTGCTTGGATATTAATTATGGTTGTACCGGTTATATCTATGGTTTGATGCAAGCAGCCATGTGGATACATAGTGGATTATGTCAGAATGTTTTAGTTCTTGGAGGTGATATGCTGAAGAATTGTCTTGACCCTAAAGCTGTTGGTAGTATTGATGCGAGCGATATAGGTACTGCTTCACTGATTTCAAAAGGAACAACAGGCATGGCCTTCCATCTCTGTTCAGATGGTGCGAGATACGATCGGATCATGATGCCCCATGGTGGGTATATATACCAAGATGGAATGGGGGTTTTCTCATTTAGTATAGTAAACGGCCCTAAGAGCATCCGCACTGTGATGGATTTGATGCAATGGGAGGATTCTGATGTGGATATATATGCGTTGCATCAATCCAGTCAGTTGATTATTAAGAATGTTAGAATGGCATTGAAGTCAAGTCAAGAGAAATTTCCAGTGAACATGAAGGACTTTGGTAACTCAAGTAGCTCCACTATCCCCAATTTGTTATGTGATCTTTATGGATTGAACAAGGCAAACCGTCCGAGGCATGCCGTTTTTTGTTCCTATGGCGCTGGCCTTACGTGTGGAAGTGTTGCTCTGGATCTTTCCAAAACTCATTTCTATGAACCGCTGAATAAACAGTGACCGATCCATTACTCGTAAGAATCGAAAAATATTTATTAGATATGCAAAAATCTGTTATTGAATATCTCCAGTCTACTGTTAGTCGCTTTCCTGCGAAAATAGCTGTTAAAGATTCGGAAATGTCTATCACATTTGGTGATTTGTGGAGAAATGCGCAAAAGATTTCGGCTGCTCTCGTGAATACGAATATCGGGTTAAATAACCCAATTGGTGTTTACATTCCGAAAGGGGGCAAGATGATTGAGTCTTTTGCAGGTATTAATATGAGTGGAAACTTTTATGTGCCTCTTGATACAAAGTCTCCCGTTTCTCGTGTCAGCAGTATTATCAAGACTCTTGAATCTAAAGTGCTCATAACTGATCGTTCTCATATTGAAACCCTTAGGGATTTTACCCATGTACGGATTCTTGTGGCTGAAGATATAATTGAGGGTGATATAAATATAGAAAATGCTTTTTCACAGTTCACTCATCAGATTGATACTGATCCTGTTTACAGCATTTTTACCAGTGGTTCAACGGGAATTCCCAAGGGTGTGGTTGTCTCGCATCGTGGTGTAATTGACTATATCGATTGGGCGAAAGATACGTTTCACTTTATGAGTGATGCAGTAATTGGTAATCAAGCCCCTTTCTATTTTGACAACTCAACACTTGATATTTACCTTATGTATTCCACTGGTGCGACGCTTAATATTATTCCAGAAAGTAATTTCGCATTCCCAGCCAAGTTGGTTGACTATCTCAATGAGGAGAAAATTACGTTCGTGTTTTGGGTTCCTTTTGTGCTCATCAATGTAGCCAATCTCAATATTTTCGAAACAAAAAAGCCTATATACATGAAGGATGTGTTCTTTGCCGGTGAAGTAATGCCAAATAAGCACCTTAATTACTGGCGTAAGCACCTCCCCAACTGCCGTTATGCTAACCTTTATGGGCCTACGGAAATTACTGTTGACTGTACCTTCTATGAAGTGAAACGAGAGTTTTCTGATAGTGAACCTCTGCCTATAGGTTCCCGTGTCGCAACAGTGACGTGTTGATTCTCGTTGATCGCAAACGTCGGGCGGCAAAGGGTGAACAAGGAGAACTCTGTGTACGAGGTTCTTCGCTAGCTCTTGGTTATTATAACAGTCCCCAAAAGACTGCTTCAGCCTTTATACAGAATCCTCTACATAATTATTATCCGGAGACAATCTATTGTACGGGTGATGTCGTTTATGAGAATGAGTATGGAGAAATTATGTATGTGGGTCGTGTAGATTCTCAAATTAAGCACAATGGTTATCGTATCGAACTCGGCGAGATAGAGACTGCAATTCTTGGTAGTCACATGTGGATAGCTGTTGCGTCGTTTATGACTTTGCAAACAAGAAGATTGTGATGTTCTATCAGGCTACAGAGGAACTTGACATGGCAACTTTCCGCAAGGTTATCTCTACTAGCATTCCTCGTTATATGCAGCCCACTGTGTATCATCATATCAGAGAGTTACAGCGTAATACGAACGGTAAGATTGACCGCCTGTTCTATAATAACCAAGTCAATGGATAAGATAGATTCACTTGATAAGATTAATGGCTTTGTGAGCGATATTCGTTCTTTGCGTAAGGGCTATCTGTCCAATTTCTTCTTGGATAGGAAGAAGCACTCCATATGGATAGAGAAAGGAGAGTTGTTTTACGTTTCTTTCCCTGACGGTTATTTTCTGCTCCATTTAACCGATTCGGTCAACAACCTGTTTTTTCTTACCACTACCTTGCAACAACTGGTCGGGGGATTGAAGGCTGTTTTACCTATATTGTCTGAGCAACTGGTCGTTGACATAGTGGGTGATGGAAAGATTGCGAGTCTGAAAGATGTGTTTGTGGAGCAAGGCTTCAGCGTGTATGAACAGCTCTACCGTATGAGTCGCCTCGGAGCCTTGGAGTATAAAGTGAGCGATGTCCCCAATGTATGTCTCGCTGAAGAGGCTGATGCATGTGTGGTACAGGATATGCTCCATACCAACTTTGACCCCTTGTCTGAACAGCTGCCTTGTTACGAGGAAATACTGGACTTCATATCCCGAAAGGGTGTGCTCGTATATAAGGAAAAAGGAAAGGTTTACGGTTTTATCATCTTTGAACTGAACGGGCAGACCTTATATCTGCGTTATTGGTTTGTCTTGCCCGAATACCGGGATTTAAAGATTGGTTCCCGATTGTTCAATGAATTTATGCGAGCTGGCCACGCCACCAAGCGTCAACTCTTTTGGGTGATAGCTAGTAACGAAAATGCCATTAAACGTTACCGTCATTACGGCTTTGAAGTAGAGAGACTTTATGATTATGTATTAATTAGAAATAAATAAAGGTATATAATTGCCAAGATTAAAGGAGAAAAAGATTATGAGAGAGAAAATTATTTCGATTTTGAGTGAGTTACGCCCCGAGTTCGATTTCAGCGAGCCTGTAAACTTTATAGAGGAAGGTATGCTTGATTCCTTCGATATAGTGACGCTGGTCGATACTCTCGACACCGAATACGATATCGTCATTGATGGTATTGACATCATTCCCGAAAATTTTGACAGCCTAGATAGTATTGTGAGGCTGCTGCAGAAGAACGGGGTGAACGAATGATAATCGTGTGAATGCTATTTAAATAAAAGGGGCAGTCTGAAATGAGTCAGGAAGTATCTTCAACAAATAAGCGTATAGCAAAAAATACACTTTTTCTATATGTGCGTATGTTACTTGTCATGGGGGTAAGCATATTTACTTCCCGTGTGATACTTCAAACGCTTGGTGTAGAGGATTACGGTATTTATAATGCGGTAGGTGGAATTGTGGCCGTAATAGGAGTGCTTAACGGTGCCCTGTCTTCATCAACCAGTCGTTTTCTGGCTTACGAATTGGGAATGAAGGACGCAGAGATGCTGAAGAGAACTTCTCGGTTTCATTGAATTTGCATATGGCTGTGGCTTTTATTGTCTTGCTGTTGGCTGAGACTATAGGCTCTGGTTCTTTTACGAGAAAATGGTTATACCGGTGGAACGACTATCGGCTGCGTGGTGGGTCTATCAGTTTTCTATTGTTACGGTGATGGTTAACTTCACCCAAGTACCTTACAATGCTTCACTGATAGCCCATGAAAATATGTCTATTTATGCCTATGTAGGCTTATATGATGCGTTTTCGCGATTAGCTATCGCTTACCTCCTTTCCTTATCTCCCATGGATGACTTAGTGTTTTATGCTTTGTTGTTAATGCTGAATACTTTTTTGATTCAGTTTTTTTATAGGTTTTATACGTATCGGCGTTATCAGGAGTGCCGTTTCAGATGGATTACGGATAAGACTTTATATAAAAGGCAGCTGGCTTATTCAGGGTGGGAGATGTTTGGCGGATTGGCATCAATAAGCAAGGGCAAGGTATTAATATCCTTCTCAACTTATTTTTCGGTCCCATGGTCAATGCGCACGTGCGGTGGCTTATCAAATCCAAACGGCTGTCAACCATTTTGTGATTAATTTTCTTATGGCCACGAGGCCGCAGGTAATTAAAAGTTTTGCCGAACACAATTATGAGAGGATGTACTCGCTTACGTTTAAGTCCGCACGTTATTCGTTCTTCTTGATGTTGGCATTAATCTTGCCCATCTGTTTTGAGTTGAGGTTCATATTAAACTTATGGCTGGGCAAAGCCACTCCTCCTGATACGTATGTATTCACTTTGATCATACTTTTACTCAGTCTTGCCGAGGTTTTCCGTGCGTCCATGATTATGGCCTTTCACGCTATCGGCAAGATGAAGCTGGGGAATTCGCTCAATGGAACCATAATGATATTGTCCTTGCCTATTAGTTATGCCATATTGAAAATGGGTGCTCCTGCCTATGCGGTGTTCATAGTTCTCGTCATCATTAATATAACTGTTATGATTGATGCTTATTTCATTGTCTATTCTTATGTACATTTCAACATACGTGAACTTTTAGTTGGCGCTGTTCTCCCATGTGTCTTAGTTGGTGCCTGTTCTGTAATTGTGCCTACGGCCATCGTATATTTGATGGAGGATGGATGGCAAAGGTTCATTATTCTATCCTTGCTTACAGAGGTCGTATTGATGATTCTTATCTTATACGTAGGAATAACACGTGCCGAAAGAAAAAAAATAGTCAGTTGGATTCAGACTAAGATGAGCAAGACTAAACAATGATCAGAGAATTTGTTAATACAGAAGATCTCATGAAACATTATATAAAGAACAAAATCAATACATTCATTAAGTCTTCTCATTGGTACAACGAGGTCCTTTTCAAAGACTGCGTGAAATTTTGGGAAATGAAAGAGGAGCCATTGGACGTTGTGAATCTAGGCAGCAGTTCCGGCGTATATGATTTCGATTACAGCGATATGAGATGTAAGGGAATGAACTGGGCTGTGGCGCCGCAGACGATGGTAGGCGACTTTTTGATACTCAAGCGGTACCGCAAGTTCCTAAAGGATAATGCTATTGTGTTTTATCCGCTTTGTCCGTTTACGTCGATCAGTGGAGCGGTGGATTACATAGAAGACCGTTGCTATAGTTTTTTGGACTATCGAACGATTCCCGGTGGACACTATATCCGGAATAGTAAAATAAAGGGCTATAAAAATAGCCCTATATCCATATACCCATTGGTGGAATTTATCCGTGACATAAGGACACGAGTCTTTTCGTCCAAAGACGTGATAATGAGAGATAGGCAACTGGAGCGTGATGCTGAGAATTGGATAAAGGGATGGACTGTTCAGTTTAATATCAATAACTTGAATGATAAATTCGTGGAGAGTCATAGAACGGTATATGATAGGACTATATCAATGTTAAAAGATATGATTGAGTATTGCAAAGAGGAGAAGTTAAGGCTGGTCCTGGTCATACCACCTATGCATAGATCTTTGTGCCGTAAATTTCCCGCTGCTGCCAAAGAACAACTGATAGACTCTTTCATTACAGAAGCCAACGGGGGGGAGACATGGTATTTCGACTGTATGGAAGAGCCTGGATTTTCGGATGACAAATCCTTGTTTCGCAACTGCTATTATCTTAACAAGAGAGGAGCCCTATTATTCACTAAATACATAATGGAAAAAATAGATAATAAGTAATTATGGGAATAAAGTCTTACATCGTGAATTTCTTGAAATCTTAAACACGGGGGAGTAAAATATGTCTCTGTTACATTTACCAATCCTGATGCCAGATATGCCAATAAGAAGGTATTTATTTCTGGCGGTAGCGAGGGATTGGGCAGAGCTATGGCTAAGGCGTACTTGGCAGAGGGTGCTGAGGTTATAGTGACTGGAAGAAGTAAAGAAAAACTGTCAAACTTCCAGCTTTCCGAAAGTAATGCCAAGCTTTATACGTTGGTATGGGACGCCTTGGATTTTGACTCTTATAAGCAGAAGTTCGATGAAGCCGTTTCTATGATGGGTAGAATCGACATATTCGTGAACAATGTAGGAGGTGGGATGTCTAAGTATGAACCGTGGAATGCATATACTGCGGAAGTACTGGACAGGACATATGATATCAATACGAAAAGTATGTTTTTGATGTGCCAAATGGAAGGGCTGTATATGATAGACAATAAAATCAAGGGAATATACTCAACATTACCTCTATCGCCGGCTACCAAAGACTTTTCGACCCTTATGCCGTGGCCAAGTGGGGCGCTCATAGCTTGACTGGTGGAATCGCAAGAAAACTTATTGCTTATGATATCGTGGTGAATGGTATTGCGCCTGGCACATGCCTTACCTCCAATCCAGCGTTGCCTCATAATAGGAACTTTGAAGACAACGCTTATTTCCAAGGACAGCCGAGTAAACGTTTTACAATGCCTGAGGAAATAGCTAAAACCGCTCTCTTTCTCACTAGTGGCGAAGCAAGGCAAATTGTTGGCTATATAATCCTGTAGATGGGGGTGTCTTGATTTGAACGTACTGATTGGCTATTGGATATCCGGTAAAGTATATTAATTGAAAGAATGTGTTTTTGAATGTTCATATTCGTTGTTATGTATGATTAAAATCCAAGAACAATGGTGAGAGACTATTCTATTGATTCGGTAAAAGGTGTATGCTTATTGCATATGTTCGTCCTGCATATTTTTATAATATATGGTTTTTTTGATGCAAAAGGTGCCGCATCCGAATTCTATTTTAATGCCCTAAGTTTTTTTATGTCCTCTTTTTATTTTTTTAGCGGCTTTTTCTTCAAAAGCCTGAGAATGGAAATGAGATGAAGTATATTAGGAGTAAGGTTAAGAAGTTTATCATACCGCTGATAACATGGTCTGTCATTTCTTTGCCCTTTGTTTATTGTAAGGATTATTCATTAATAGATATTAACATGGAGGGGTAAAATGGTTTGAGCTTTTCACGTTCGTTCTTCCATTGGGATGTTTACGTTCAAATGATGCTTTGTGGTTTCTTTCGTCACTGTTTTTAGTGAATGTTAGTTGCTAAATTTGTGCCCAAGACGAAGATGAGACACTTTACTCATCTGTCAGCAAATGTTGTAAAGCCATTTAGTTTACCCAAGGCTAAATGTAAAGCTGTTTAGTTCACCTAACGGAAGTTGTATAGCATCTTAGTGAACCAACCTAAAGAGTGTAAAACGTATTAGTTAATCACATTCAAATCTGACAAGCATTTCTAGAGACAGTCAGTATGAAAGTCCCTCTACTTACTTGACCTGATAAGACTGAGAAAGAAGAACTTGTTTATCCTGTTTTAACTAAAATAAGAAAGAAGATAAAAATATGGATCATGAAAATAGGAATATTGACACAACCTCTTAGAGGTAATTATGGCGGAGTTTTACAGAATTGGGCCTTGCAGCATATCTTGATTCGGTTGGGGCATGAGCCGATTACTATTGACATCCTTCCTCGTCCTTCGATTGGAAGATTTATTCTTTCTACGATCAAATCCTTGCTTCTTTGGTTTATTCCTTCACGCAGGAGAAGATTTAAGAGATGGAGAGAGAGAAGGATGCCGCTATTTGAGGAATTTGTGAGTAAAAATATTATCAAGACTCCTACTTGTAGAAATTATTCGATGGAGATGATTAGAGAATATGGTTTAGAAGCATTGTTGGTAGGTAGTGATCAAACGTGGCGTCCGATATATAATGTGAATCGTTTGTCGGATATGTTTTTGCATTTTGCGGGGAATTTTTCGGGAAAAAGGGTTGCCTATGCTGCTTCTTTTGGCGTAGACTATTGGGAATATTCAGAAAAACAAACCTCCGTTTGTTCCTCTTTAGCTCAGCTTTTTGATGCCGTATCTGTGCGAGAGACAAGTGGAGTGGCTCTTTGCGAGAGATATTTGGGAATAGATGCTGTGGCAGTACTCGATCCCACGTTACTTGTTAGAAAGGAGACATATGCGGAGTTGTGTATGAAAGTTCCTGTTTTTAAGAAGAGATATCTTGCTGCTTATGTGCTAGATTCCGCAAAGGAAGTAGATCTGATAATCACAGAAGAGGCGAAAAAAAGAGGATTGCCTATCCTTCGTTATTCCGCTTATGGACAGGCCAAGCTGACAATAGAGGAATGGATCGCTATTTTTCGTGATGCTAGTTTTGTAATTACGGATTCATTTCATGGAACAGTATTCTCTATTATTTTCGAAAAACCTTTCCGTTGTGTTGTGAATGAGAGAAGAGGTGGTGTTCGTTTTGCTGATTTGTTAGAAAAATATCATTCTGGTAAGCTGGTGGAGTGGCGTGAAAAGAGTCTTGATTTTTTGCGAGAGGCGTTGAATGGTTGACGGTATGGATGTAACGGTAAATGAAAATATTCTTAAGGATAACCTGTCTTTTATAATTTGATATCGTGCTTTCAGTATTTATTTATACATTTATAATGTGTTTTATGTTTTGCTGTGCTTCTATTGCATCTTATAGAGAGCATGTAACTATACATAAAAATCTGTTTTTTAGATGGGAGATAATCCTTATGCTCCTTTCTTTTGCTGTTGTATTTGGGATGCGATACGATGTCGGTGAAGATCATTTAGGTTATTTAGATGGATATATAAATCCATTTCTTCATAAGGAATATGAACCTTTGTTCGCATTAATTCGTGATACGCTTAGTAATGCAGGTGTACATCCAATCGTTTTTTTTGCGGTTTGTGCTTTCATTCAAGTGTTTTGTCTTTTCTATTTTATGAAAGACTGTAAATTCTTGTATCCTGCTTTGATTGTATCTCTTTTTATGGGTCAATTCTTTATTCATTGGATGAATGGTATTCGACAAGATATTGCAGGTTGTATATTCTTATGTGCTATTACTTGTGTTATAGATAAGAGGATTGTAGGATTCTTTACTCTTGTGTTGATTTCTGTTGGTTTTCATTATTCTGCTGTTATATTATTCCCATTTTATTTTCTATATCTGAAAAAAGATCACTATTTTAATAGTATTAATGTTCAATATTTATTGCTTTTTGTTGTGTCTTATGTTGCTATATATAATGTTGATTTGTTGACAAATATAAATGATACTATATTCTATTTAGCTACACTTTCTGGATATGAAATGTATACTGAAGATGTGCTTTATCGATTTGCGGATATTACGAAAACAGGTGTAAGTATGTATGTTTTTATTTTATTGGATCTGATTATTGTATCATATTGTAAAAAAATGAAATGCTATTATTATGGGAGGAAATTTAATATAATATATGATTTGTATTTTTTTGGAACTTTGGCTCAGATTGTTTTTGTTAATAATTTGGTTTTAGCTAGGCCGTTTCGTTATTTTAGAGGATTTAAACTTGTAGTTATAGCGTGTTTGATATTCTTCTTGTATAAGAAATCAAGACAGAGTATTAATGCCGCTGTTCTTTTTATGGTTGTTGTATTATTGCTAATATTATTTGCTGCTACAATTAAGAATGAACCCTTTCATTTTATGCCTGTATGAAAAAATTAGTATTGTTATTCCATGTTATAATTCGGAGAATTATATTTCTATATGTATAGATGGCTTAAAAAACAATTGTTTGATGACGTTGAATTCATATTTGTAAATGATGGATCTACAGATCATACGTTAAATTATATAAAGAAATTTGAACGAGAAGATGATAGAGTTGTTGTTATAGATAAACCTAATGAAGGTGTATCTAAAGCAAGGAATGATGCCCTTGATGTTGCCCGTGGTGAATATGTGTATTTTTTGGATCCGGATGATTTTATTGATGCTTCTTGGTGCGAAGAGATGTATGTGCTAGCAAGTAAATATCATGCTGATATTTTGATTTTTAATTTTTACAATATAGTGAATGGAATCAAACATTTTTGTTTGACTAATATTCCTGTTGGGGTATATAATCTTGAAAATATTTTGATGTTTGTAGATTATCTTCCAATTACACCTAAGTTGTATAGGCGAGAAATAATTAAAAATGTTAGATTTAATACAAATATAAAAGTAGGTGAGGTCTTTGATTTTTTTATAGGAGTATTGCTTAATACGCATAGAATATATGTTACTGATAGATTTTATTATAATTATGTTCGACATATAGATTCTGCTACTAAAAATCTAAATATGAATGTGGATTTATCAATTGTTGATACATTATATAGTATAGATGAACGAGTCCGTAAATCCGAATGTAAAATAGTAACTAGCAAATGTTTTGTATATTCTGTTTGTAAGTTGCTTAATGGATTTGTTTTTAATAAGTATGTGAAAGTTGTAGCACTAGGTAAGGCTCGTGATTTAGTTGATTATGTATATACAGATTCTTTAGTGCGAAAGTATATAAAGGAAAGGGTACGGATGACTTCGTGGAGTAGTCCTGCTAAATATTATTTTATGTTATTGTATGTTTCTCCTAAACTATTGTATTTTATTTTGAGGAGTTGTTTGAGGTTGAAATTTATTAAGTGAGTTATAGATGATTTTGATCAAAGAATATTGATTTATAAGCTAAGCGTTATGAAAAATCTCATAATCATTGCCGCTGGAGGCATGGGACGTACTTTATATGACATGTCTCGTGAGAGTAGGGGGTATGGCGAGGAGTTTGTTGTGAAAGGATTTATAGATGACAACCTCTATGCTTTAGATGGTTTTACAAACTATCCTCCTATTTTAGATAGAATAAGTACTTATATTCCACAAAAAGATGATGTTTTTGTATGTTCTATAGGTGGGGCAATTCGCAAGAAATGTATGGAAGAGCTTATAAATAAGGGTGCTTTATTTATAAGTCTAATTCATCGCACGGCACGTATTGGAACAAATGTGAAATTAGGTGTAGGAAATATAGTTGGAGCGTACACCAGTATTGGGGCAGATGCAAAGATTGGTAGTTATAATTTGATACAATCTTATACGGTAATAGGACATGATGTACAGATGGGAGACTGGAACCGGGTTGATACCCATGTTACCTGTGTGGGAGGAACGGTAATAGGGAATGAAGCGGATATTTATACTTCTTCTGTCTTGAATCATGGAGTTGTAGTTGAAGATAGGGCACATGTGGGTGCATGTAGCTTTGTTATAAGGCGTGTAAAAGAAGGTACAACTGTAATGGGGAATCCGGCTAAGAAATTAATGTAAAAGCTAAATAAATAAGAATATGGAAATGACTGATTTTATCGAGAAATTGGCTGAACAATTTGATGATGTAGATGCTGGTTTATTGACTACTGAAACTAAGTTTCATGAGTTGGATGATTATACTTCCTTGGTGGCTCTGATGATTATCTCCATGATTGATGAAGAATATAATGTGACGGTTACGGGTGATGACATGAAGAAACAGGTAACCATTGGCGATTTGTATAATTTGGTATCTTCTCGTCTGTAATGTATAATCCTTTTTCTTTAGAAGGTAAGACGATACTTGTAACGGGTGCTTCTTCCGGCATCGGTAGGGCAACGGCTATAGAGTGCGCTAAATTGGGTGCAACTCTAATACTGACAGGCCGGAACGTACAAAATTTGCATGAAACGCTTCAAACTCTTGAAGGAGGAAAGGAACATCGGTTCATTGTCGCTGATTTGTCTAAGGAGGACGAATGTGGTGAATTGATTGCTTCTTTGCCTATGTTGGATGGCTTTGTCTGTAATGCCGGTATAGGAAAGATGATTCCTGTACAGTTCTATTCGTCTGAAGTATTGGAGGAAGTATTTGGAGTCAATGTATTTGCACCCATGCTTCTCATGAAATTATTGGTACGAAAAAGAAAGATGAAGAATCCATCTTCGGTAGTTTTTACGGCTTCTATTTCCGCTTATGGTAATGTGGCTCCTGCCAATGGAATTTATGGGGCTTCAAAGAGCGCTTTGAGTACTTATATGAAGTATGCGGCTTTAGAATTGGCCGGTAAGGGTATTCGTTGCAATGCTGTGCATCCCGGAAGGATTCAGACACCATTGATAGAAAATAAACTTTTGACAATGGAAGATGTAGCTAAAGATATCGACGTGTACCCGTTAAAACGCTATGGAAAGCCCGAAGAGGTGGCTCATGCTATTATCTATTTATTGTCGGATGCTTCATTATGGGTTACAGGTACCCATTTAGTGATTGATGGAGGACGTAGCTTGAAATAATAGAGATGGGAAGATTTTTAGAGAATAAAGTATGTATCATTACCGGTGCTGCACAGGGTATCGGAAAATCGATAGCAGAACGTTTTGTCGGTGATGGTGCTATTGTATATGCTTGTGACCTACAAGAAGGAAGTATGGATGTATGGGCGGAACAATGTGTGGCTGTACAAGGAATCGGTGTAATACCGTTGTATTTTGATGTGACGGATGCTGCAGCTGTCAAGTCTGCTTTTATGTCGATATTCAAACGAGAAGGTCGTATTGATGTACTGGTTAATAATGCCGGTGTGGTGTTTAATAAGAAAATCGGCATGATTGTTCGACCGGAAACAGAACAGATGTTCCGGGTAAATGTGATTGCAGTCATAGAAATGGTACAGTTGGTATCTCGTTTAATGGCTCGTAATGGTGGTGGATCGATTGTGAATATCGCATCTGTTACGGCAGTATTGGGGTCTCCCGGTCAGTCTGCCTACTCGGCTACCAAAGGGGCTATTATGTCGTTTACCAAATCAGCTGCTAAGGAATTAGCTCCTTTGGGAATTAGAGTCAATGCCGTAGCGCCGGGTATCGTGAAGACGGAACGATTCTCTGAATTGTATGAGGAGAGTGGTGAGAAGATTGATACACGTATTCAGAAAATAGCTTTGGGACGTTTGGGTACACCGGAAGATGTGGCGAACGCTTGTGCTTTTCTTGCCTCTGACAGGGCTTCCTATATTTCCGGTCAGATATTGGGCGTGGATGGTTGCGCTTCCATTTAGAATAAAATAATCAGATGATATTAGGTTTGAATGAGCGACCGCAGGATGCGGTTGCCGCAATAGATGCTTCGGGGGCTGTCTTGAGGTATGGGGAATTGTTATCCTTTTCAGAGAGGATCGGCTCTTTGCTTCCAGTACGTTCCTTATTGTTTCTGTTGACAGAAAACAATGTGGGGGGAATAGCGTGGGGCATGGGGTCTATTCATTCGGGTAATGTGCCTTTGATATTGAACGCTCATATCGAGGAGGGGCTTTATCATAATTTGTTTGAAATATACCGTCCCTCTTATGTGTGTCTTCCTACAAGAATGGCATCCGCATTGCGATATGAGATCGTGTGTGAGTGCTATGGCTATACATTGTTGCATACAGGTATGGAGCCTTGTACGCTACATGCCGACTTGTCTCACTTGTTACCTACTTCCGGCTCTACGGGAAGTCCTAAGTTGGTACGCCATAAGTATGAGAATATAGAGGCGGCAGCTTTGAATATATCGACTTTCTTTGGACTTACGTCTGATGACAGGCCCTTACTGGTGTTGCCTTTGTATTATACGATGGGATTGTCAGTCGTATTCAGTCATTTGTATGTGGGCTCTACTGTATTGATAACGAATCAGAGCATGACGGACAAGGCTTTTTGGAACTTTATGAAGGAACAACGGGCAACTAGTTTTACGGGAGTGCCTTACAGTTTTGAGATATTGAACTTAATGCGCTTTTTCCGGATGGATTTGCCGGATCTGACCTTACTTACTCAAGGTGGTGGTAAAATGTCTCGTCAGTTGAATTTGAAGTTTGCCGAATATTGTCGTGACAACGGGAAACGCTGGATCGCGACTTATGGACAATCGGAGGGGACTGCTCGTATGGCTTATTTACCTGCGGAATGGGCCATTGAGAAAGTCGGCAGTATAGGCCGGGCTGTACCTAATGCGGAGTTGTCGTTGATAGATAGTGAGGGAAATCGTATAGAGGGGGCCAATACCGAAGGTGAGATGTGTTATCGAGGTAAAAATGTGACGATGGGATATGCCGTAGTCGGGAAGACCTGTCGCTGGGTGATGAACGCAATGGTTTTATGCGTACCGGTGATTTGGCTTATCGGGATGAGGATGGCTGTTACTACATAGTGGGGCGCATGGGACGTTTCTTGAAACTGTTCGGTATGCGCATCGGATTGGATGAGTGCGAGCAGATAATCAAAGGAAAATATCCGATAGAATGTGCTTGCGTAGGTACGGATGAGAAGATGACCGTTTACTTGACTGATGAGCGATATGCGATGGTGGTAAAAGAGGTGTTGGTAGAAAAAACCAAATTGGTGGCCTCGGCATTTGAGATAAAAGTGATTGATGAAATTCCCAAGAATGAGGCGGGAAAGATATTGTATAGTAAGTTAAATTCATAAAAGTAAATAGCTATGACAAATATAGAGAAGTATAATAATGCTTTTGTAGAAGTGTTTGGTGTGGAGATCGCGGTGTTGGATGATGGCTTTTCAAAAGACAGCGTGGATGCGTGGGATTCTGTTCATCAATTGAATATAATCGCTTTATTGGAAGAGTCTTTGGATATTATGTTTGACCCGGAAGATATCATGGAATTTACCTCATATGGTAAAGGACGTGAGATCTTGAAGAAGTACGATGTTGAGCTTTAACGGTTGGACTTATGGCAAGGTGGGAAATTAAGAATGTTGGCATGAAAGGAGTGGCTATGGCTGTTCCTAAGAATGTGGTAACAACTTCCGAATTAGGACTTCTTTCTCAAGAGGAAGCGGATGTGTTCGACAATACGGTTGGTATAAAACGTAGGCATATAGCCCCGGATACCATGTGCGCTTCGGATATGTGTCAGGCTGCCGCTGAAAAACTGCTTGTAGAGTTAGGGTGGGAGAAAGATAGTATCGATGTATTGTTGTTAGAGTCTGTTACAGGCGATTATCGTACTCCCCCGACCTCTTGTGTGCTACAGGATAGGCTTGGCTTGTCGGAAAATTGTTTCTGTATGGACATACCCATGGGATGCTGTGGTTGTATGTATGCCATAACGGTTGCCGGTAATCTGTTGACGGCGGGTAATGTGAAGCGTGCGTTACTACTTATAGGGGATACGGCCTTGCGAATGGGTTCCATGAAAGACAAAAGCCGTGTACCTTTATTTGGAGATTGTGGTACGGCGATCGCATTGGAATATGATGAGGCCGCTAACGATATTGTAGTAGACTTCCATACCTACGGAAAAGGATATGAGGCTCTGATGACCCTCATGGTGGTTTTCGTCATCCGGCTACTCCTGCCTCTTTTGAATATGAGGATTTTGGTAATGGTATTGTGCGTGCGCCTATTCATACGTTGATAAATGGTATGAATGTTTTCTCATTTGCCATATCTCGTCCTCCTAAATCCGTTGAGGCTTTCTTAGCGGATTATAATATCAATCGTGAAACAGATATAGATTATTTCTTGATTCATCAGGCGAACAAGATGATCGTGGATCGTATCGTGAAGAAATTGAAGTTGCCCAAAGAGAAAGTGCCTTACAATTTGGAAGAGTTTGGGAACTTAGGAGGTGCTTCTATTCCTTCATTGATGGTAACAAGGATCGCAGATCAACTTAGGACTAAAGAAACGACACTATTAATGTCTTCGTTTGGACTGGGATTGAGTTGGGGGACGATGTGGGTGAAGACGAAACCTATGATTGTGTCAACGCTTGTAAGCATTTAAGATTAAGTTGATAGGTGATAATTTAATATTAAAGTTATATGGAAAAGAAAACATTTCGGCAAAGAGTTAGTAAGGTAGTTCGTGGTATATATACCAATTATTTGAAATATGTCAAAAAAGTTGATATAGGAAAAGGCGTCTCTATTTCTCAGAGGATAGATATGGACAAAGTAAATCCTAGGGGTATTCATATTGGAGATGAGACAAGGGTGTCGGTTGGGGTTATGTTATTGGCTCATGATTATTTTAGGGGTAAAAATAAAGTTGATACATATATAGGAAAGAGATGTGTCATTGGTGGAAGAGCAATAATTACTCCAGGCGTAACATTAGGGGATCATGTGTTTGTGGGAGCTGGTAGTGTAGTTACGAAAAGTTTTCCTAGTCATTGTCTTATTGCGGGAAATCCAGCTCGGATTATTAGGACAGGAATAGAGATAAGCGAGAAAAGCCAGATTGTTAATTTTGGAACTTTGGTGAAAAATAAGGAAAGTGAAAAAAAATAATCTGAGTATGTTTTTATATATAGTAGTATGATGTATAGATATATAAAAAGGATAATAGATTTTATTTTATCATTGTTTGGCATTGTAGCTTTGATTCCCATATATTTAGTTCTAATAGTAGTGATTCGGTTTAAATTAGGATCTCCAATTTTCTTTATACAAGAGCGTTCAACTTTGAATGGACGTTCTTTTAGTTTATTGAAATTTAGGACAATGACTAATAAAACTGATTCAGATGGGAATCTTTTGCCGGATGAACTGAGAAAAACTTCATTTGGCAGTTGGTTGCGAAATACCAGTTTAGATGAGTTACCAGAGTTATTAAATATTTTGAAAGGAGACATGACTATCATAGGGCCAAGACCAATGCCTTCTAAATACAATATATATTTTCTGATTATGAGAAAAAAGATTTAAAGTAAGGGGAGGTTTGTTACCTCCTGAAGTTTTAAAGGATAATCCTACTCCAACTTGGGATGAACAACTACAGTGGGAAGCGGAGTATGGTGAAGATTGCTCCTTCTTTATTGATTTAAAAATATTGTTTAGAACGTTTAGACTTTTAATCCATAGGAAAAATGATAATTATGGCGAATATGTAAGAAAGTCTTTATCTGAAGAAAGAACAGAAAAAAATAATGCTTATGAAAGTAGCAATACATCAGCCTGATTATATTCCATATTTGGGATTCTTTTACAAGATGTATAAATCTGATTTGTTTATATACTTGGATGATGCTCAGTTCTCGAATGAGGCTGCTCACAATTTTAATAAGATCAAGACCCCTCAAGGTGTCTTGCGTGTAAAGTTTCCCGTAGAAATGAAATTTGGTGATCCTATTAATCATGTGAGACCGAAAGATGAATTGAAATGGAAGGAAAAGCATCTTAAGACAATAGAGATGAATTATAAGAAAGCTCCTTTCTTTTCTGATATTTATCCATCTTTAAAAGAGGTATATCTAAATGATTATTCCAATGTGGCAGATTTGAATATAGCATTAAATACATTTATCTCCAATCAATTTGGTATTAAACCTAAAATATTTAGATCCTCTGAATTGCTTTCTCATGCTAAAAAAGAGGAGCGTGTATTGATTTGTCATTGGAAGTTGGAGCTACTGCATATATTTCGGGCAATGGTGCTAGAGTGTATCAAGATGAATCCCATTTTAATGAAAGAGGATTAAAATTAGAATATATGGATTATTCTCCTATTGAGTATCCTCAGTTATGGGAGATTTTATAGAGAATATGTCTGTTCTTGATTATATTTTTAATTGTGGATTTGATTTTGAGTATGTAGTTGATAAGGTTGATGCTATAAATGGAAATAGGTAGTTTTTTGGAATTAGACTTACGTGATACTGGTGAGTTGTTTAATGGCTCTGAAGTCTGTAGGTTAAATCTTAATAGAGCTGGTATTTATCATTGTTGTAGACTTCTAAATGTAAATAAAGTCCTTTTGCCTTATTATGAGTGCTTTACGGTTCGTAATTTTCTTCTTGGTAAAGGTTTTAAAGTTGATTATTATCATATAGATAAGGATTTTATGCCTCTTGATATTTCTCAAGATGATGATACCGCAATAGTGTTTGTGAATTATTTTGGCCTTATGTCTACAGAGCACATGTTATCATTGATTGAGGGGTATAAAAATGTTATCATCGACAATGCCCAATCTCTATTCGCAAAACCTATAAATGGAGTCTATAATGTCTATTCTCCCAGAAAGTTTGTAGGCGTTCCTGATGGCTGTTATGTAGTAGGCCAGATGCTGTAAGGTTTAGTGATGAATATGATCAAGATTTATCTTCTGAGACAGCAGGTTTCTTATTACAAAGAATAGAAGTGGGTTGCAATTCTGCTTATCAATATAGACAATTAAATGAGAAGCGTATAGATATGTCTAACATTTCTAGAATGTCTATTCTTTCTCGTGCTATACTTAAAAATGCTCCTTATGATTATATTAAAAATAAAAGATTTGAGAATTTTAATTTAGCATCTGATTTATATTCTTCTATGAATAAAATCAATCCTCATATATATTTCGATGATAATTGTGTTCCATTTGTTTATCCATTAGTTGTAGAGAAATCTGATATGGTGGATCTTTTAAGTAAAGAGAAAATTTATACCGGACGTTGGTGGAATTATTTGCTTAAGGAAACTGATTCTACATCTTTTGAGTATTATCTATCCTCTTATATGATCTATACCGATTGATCAGCGTTATGGGAAGAATGAGATTGAATATGTTTATAATATTATTAACAAATATTTAACTAAGTAGTCGTGTTTAAGAATATATTGGTTGTTGCACCTCATGCGGATGATGAAATATTGGGCTGTGGGGCAACTATTTATAAAATGATGCAAGAAGGTCATAATGTGTATGTGCTGATTATGACAAATGCCAGTAAATCTGATCCAAATATTTTTTCCGAAAAAGGTATTCAGCGTGTTAGAACAGAGGCACTGGAGGCTCATCGTTTACTAGGTG
>ENA-OQCK01000442-OQCK01000442.1-human-gut-metagenome-genome-assembly--contig:-NODE-442-length-22811-cov-3.881282_pt1 | contig 22811 bp, 24 predicted proteins | sample MGYA00242498_ERZ504578 | MGnify/ENA primary metagenome ERZ504578 (study PRJEB26092, sample SAMD00036229) | human gut metagenome | host: Homo sapiens | study: EMG produced TPA metagenomics assembly of...
TTTATGGGGTAAGGGGATGGTATGCGCATTGAAACGGACGCGAGGACTTAATGGTTATCTTACGAATCAAAAGTCCATTTCTCTTTATGTAGGTAGCACTTCGGGAATGGAGTTGCGGATTTAAGGTATATGAAGAATAAAAAAGAAACTGTCCGTATTTCTGGTTATAAAGTAAATGCTGTTGACACAACTGCTGCAGGTGATACCTTTTGTGGTGCCTTAGCCGTGGCTTGTTCGCAGAGAGGTTTGGATAGGGAAGCATTGGAATTTGCTAATGTTGCAGCTGCAATCGCAGTTACCCGGATGGTGCTCAGCCATCTATTCCTACACTTGAAGAAGTCGGACGTTTCAGACTTGAGAGGGAAATATCTTTATCGTTTAATCTTTAATATTTTGTACTATGTTTATTGTCAGCAGTTATACGTTAGCCGTTCTTTTCTGCTTTGTCACAATGATTTGCTGGGGCTCTTGGGGAAATACCCAGAAATTGGCGGGAAAGAGTTGGCGTTATGAGCTCTATTATTGGGATTATACCATAGGCATTCTGCTGTTTGCACTTCTTTTGGTATTCAGCTTAGGGAGTTTCGGAAGTCAAGGAAGAAGTTTTCTTGAGGACATTCGTCAAGTCAGTACGGAAAATATGGTCAGTGCATTTGTAGGAGGTGTGATTTTCAATGCTTCTAATATTCTTTTATCCGCTTCAGTTTCCATGGCGGGAATGGCGGTAGCTTTTCCGTTGGGTGTTGGGCTGGCATTGGTCCTGGGAGTTTTTATCAATTACTTTAGTGCTCCGAAAGGTAATCCGCTATGGTTATTTGTGGGGGTTCTTCTTGTGGTGGTTGCCATTGTCTGTAATGGAATGGCTGCAGGTAAGAAGCAGAATAGTGGTACTATTGGGAGCAGGAAAGGGATTGTTTTAGCAACGATTGCCGGTGTATTGATGTCCTTCTTTTACCGTTTTGTTGCTTCTGCCATGGATTTGAATAATTTTATTTCTCCCACACCTGGGATGGCTACTCCTTATACAGCATTTTTCATCTTTGCTGTCGGAATCTTTTTCAGTAATTTTATATTCAATACTTTGGTGATGAAACACCCTTTTGTGGGAGTATCTGTTACTTATAAGGAATATTTTGCGGGAAAAATAGAAACACATTTGGTTGGTATCTTAGGTGGATGCATCTGGGGGCTGGGAACGGCTTTGAGCTATATTGCTGCTGAAAAGGCAGGTACTGCTATTTCATATGCACTAGGGCAGGGAGCTCCTATGATTGCTGCTTTATGGGGAGTGTTTATTTGGAAAGAGTTTGCAGGAAGTCCGCGCGGAACGAATAGACTTCTGGCAATAATGTTTGTCTTCTTTATTTTAGGGCTTTCACTTATTATATTTTCGGGAGGTAACTGATCTCTCCGATGATTTGAATATAAATTGGCTTTATTAACTTTATTAAAATAATATGAAACAGAAAAGTGTAAAATGGTGGCGGTATTTCTTTCTACTGTGTTTGATGGGAATATCAGTATGTATGTATGCTTCCGGAGGAAAAAGAACCTTAAACGGATTGGTGACAGATGTTGAGGGTGTACCTGTTATTGGTGCTAATATTCTTGTTAAAGGCCAGACTACTGGTGTGATTTCTGATGTTGAAGGTAAGTTCTCCATAACGGTTTCTTCTCCAAAAGATGTGTTGGTCATCTCATACATCGGTTATAATACCGTAGAAATGATTGTGGGCGAGAAAACAAGCATTAACGTCCAGTTGACCGAAGTTCTAATCTTCTAAATGATGTGGTAGTTATTGGGTATGGCTCTATGAAGAAGGGGGAAATTACAAGTGCCATTACGAATGTGAAGTCTGAAGACTTTATTCAAGGAGTTGTAAAAGATGCTACCCAGTTGTTGCAAGGCAAGGTTGCTGGTTTGCAAATGGCAAGCCCATCGGGAGACCCGACAGCAGGAGTGGAAATCAATATTCGTGGTGTATCCACGATTTCTGCGTCATCAGCCCTTTGATTGTTATTGACGGCATTCCCGGAGGAAGTCTGAATTCCATTGCTCCCGAGGATGTGGAAACCATTGATGTACTGAAGGATGGATCGGCTGCGGCTATTTATGGAACTAGAGGAACAAATGGTGTGATAATCATTACTACAAAAAAGCAAAGCAAGGCAAAGCGTCTTTGGAATACCATGGATATGTAGCATTCGAGTCTATACAAAAGCAGACGGATGTACTGACAGCATCTGATTACAGAAGACTAGCACAGGACCCTTTGTTTAAGGATAATATCAGTGATGAAGGTGCTGATGTCAATTGGATTGATGCAATTACCCGTAATCCCGTAAATCATACTCATAATTTGTCTTTGCGTGGAGGAACTGAAAAGACAAACTATATTGCTTCGATAACCTATAGAAAGCAGGATGGTATCTTGTTGAATACAGGCAAGGAAGCTTTGACATTCAAGATTGGATTGAATCATTCGATGATGGATGACAAATTGAAAATACAGTTGAATGTCAACAATTCGACCATAAAGCAGGACGTTACTTGGTATAATGCTTATTTGCAGGCTTGCTTGATGAATCCGACGCGTCCGGTTTATAATGAAGACGGCTCCTATAAAGAATATGGAACTTCTTATAAGCCTATAATCCGGTAGCTCTTCTGAATGAGGAAACAGACCAGGAAAAATGGAATCAACTTCTAGCGAGTGGGAAAATTACTTTTTCACCCATTGAAGGGTTGAATCTGAGTGCGATGGCGGCCATGCAGCGATATGACTCCATGAGGGACAAATGGAATACTTTCAACTATTTTACTACCACTATTGAAAATAAAAACGCTGAAGTAACCAAATGGGCAGCCGGCAGTATGGATCGGACTCTGGAACTGACAGCAGATTATTTTAAGACGATAGGAAAGCATGAGTTCTCGGGATTGGTGGGATATAGCTATCAAGATTTTGAAAGACAAGGCAGCCAGATGTATGCTATGGATTTCCCTACTGATATATTTGGCCCTTGGAATATTGGTACAGCCCAGTCTACAAAAGATGGTAAATCGACAATCAGTAGCTATAAAAATGGCAATAAGCTGATCTCTTTCTTTGGTAGACTTACCTATAACTATGATAACAAGTACATGCTGATGGGAAGTTTGAGACGTGAAGGGTCTTCAAAATTTGGCGTGAATCATAAATGGGGCTGGTTTCCTGCTATTTCAGCCGGTTGGAGAATTAGCGAAGAGAGCTTCATGAAAAATATCGGTTTCGTAGATGACTTGAAGTTGAGAGTTGGATTTGGTGTGACGGGAACAGAATTGTCAGATTCTTATCAGTCGCTGGTTTTATTGAACTATTCTGGTGTAGGCCAGATGAACGGGCAATGGACACAAGGAGTAGTACCGGCCTCTAATCCTAATCCAGATTTGAAATGGGAAACAAAATCGGAATGGAACTTAGGTATTGATTTTTCTCTTTTGAGTAGAAGATTGAATGGTACAATTGATCTTTATCAGCGGACAACTTCAGATTTATTGTCTGAATATCAAGTTCCTGTGCCACCTAACTTCATTAGTACGATGTGGGCTAATGTAGGCAAGATAAGAAATAGGGGAATTGAAGTAGCATTGGATGGAGAGGTTATCCGGACAAAGGATTTTACTTGGAGACTGGGAGGTAATTTCTCTTATAATGTCAACAAACTTTTATCTCTTTCCAATGACAAGTATCAAAGAGATTATTGGTATACGGGGTGGACTAGTTCAGGTATTCAGCAGACGACGCATATTGTAAAGGAGGGTGAACCGATAGGAAATTTTTACGGTTGGAAAGCAGTAGGACTTACCGATGATGGATTATGGTTGGTGGAAGGTGCTGATGGTAATCCTAAATTGGCCAGTGAAGCCGGACAGGAAGACAAACAAGTGATCGGTAATGGTTTGCCAAGTATGTATGCAGGTTTGAACACAACACTTTTATATAAAAAGTTTGATTTGGGAATATCTTTGAGAGGAGCTTTCGGCTTTGAAGTATTGAATGAGTATAGAATGCATTGGGAAACGATGAAGCGTATTAGTGAAGGTAATTTGCCGAAATCTGTATTGAAAAAACCTTTCGGGAGCCAGTCTTATGTTTTTGATTCTCATATGTACCATAGCTATTATGTTGAGAAGGGAGACTATGTGAAGTTAGACAATGTTACATTGGGTTATACTCTTAATCTGAATAATAAATATTTGAGAAGTGTGCGGTTATATGTGACGGGACATAATCTGCTTACTATCACTGGTTATGATGGACTGGATCCTGAAGTCAGTATTAAGGGTTTAGATCCTGGAGTTGAGCGTAAGGAGCTGTATCCTACAGTCCGTTCGTATACGGTCGGTGCTATTGTTAAATTTTAAAATGAAGAATGATGAAAAAATATAGTTTATATATATTGTTCCTGATGGGGTTGGGGGCAATGGCTGGTTCTTGCACAAATCTTGATGAGAAAATCTATGATAGGTTGGTAGACAACAACTTCTATAAAAATGAAAAAGATATCATTGCTGCCATTACACCGGTATATACGGATTATAGAGGACTTCTGGAATGGCGTAAGTGGTGGGACTTTGAAGAAACGACTGATGTGGCCGTAACACCGCGAGCAGCTTGGTTTGACGGAGGAATCTATATACGTCTGCATAAGCATACATGGAAACCGGAAGATCCCCATTTCTCAGATCTTTGGGGACAGGCCTACGGAGGAATCAGTAATTGTAATCGGGTAATTTATCAGCTTGACAATTTGGATTTCGAAGTTACTGGTAAGGAAAGTGTAATAGCTGAGTTGGAGGTAGCCCGTGCTTATTGGTATTACATACTATGTGAGGCTTTCGGTAATGTACCTATTGTAGACCGGTTTGATGTTCCGGAAGGTTTCTTGCCGGAAACCAGTAGCCGCGAAGAGGTGTTTGCATTTATAGAGAATAGTATAAAAAATAATGTTGATAAGCTGAGTGACGATACAAAGACTTACTATGGCAGATTCAATAAATGGAATGCCAAGATGTTACTGGCACGTCTTTATTTGAATGCAGAGTCATGGATAGGGAAGAATATGTATACGGAATGCATGGCACTTTGTACAGAAATAATGAACTCCAATAAATATGCCTTGGAGAATGATTATAGTGCACCTTTCTATGCCCAGAATGAAGGCTCCCAAGAGATTATATTTGCTTATCCGGCAGATGAGGTGAAGACTGGAAGTACCATTTACATGGCTTTGCAGAAAACTCTTCATCCTTCAAATGTAAAAACCTTTAATTTGCAGACATGGTTGGATAATGGGGTGTGTGCTGTTCCTACTTTTATAGATACTTATGAGGAAGGCGATAAGCGTTTACCGAAAACCTGGAGAATGGGGCAGCAGTATGGCAGTGACGGGTCTATCTTATATTGCACTGGACTTGTTCCTGGTTGGGAAGGAAAACCCTTGATTTATACAAAGGAAGTCAGCAATCTTGAAAATGGAGGAGAGGCTGAAGGTTACCGTTGCGGTAAGTATGAAATTAAAATGGGAACCTCGCGTGCGTTGGATAATGATTGGGTGGCTATGCGTTATGCAGAGGTTTACTTGATGAAAGCTGAGTGTATTTTACGTACAAATGGCAATGCGGAAGAAGCGGCACAGTTAGTCAATGAAGTACGGAAACGTGCTTTTGACGGTGACAACAAACTCTCTGGAGCTGATTTGTTGAAAACAACTAATGTAAATGGTGTTCCTGTACGTTTTGGAATTTTATTGGATGAATGGGGCCGGGAATTTGCTTTGGAAGGTTTGAGCGTAGCCAATTGATACGTTTTGATAATAATTATACAAAAGGAGAATGGACTTTTCACGAACCTTCTAAAGAAACTTATTTAAACTTATTTCCTATTCCTTTGTCAGAGATACAAGCTAATAATAAATTGGAACAAAATGAGGGGTATAAATAGGGTGGTATATTGAAATATAAATTAAAAAATTAATTATGAAAGAACTTAGAATCTTTGGAATATGTATATGCGTGCTGCTGGGGACTGTAATGGGTAATGCAGCTTCAAAATTGCCTTCATCAGTGACGATGAGTAAGGTTCAATTAGAGAATAAGATAAAGGGAGGTTGGCCGGCCAGACTATCGGGGTTAGCTTCGGTAGTTATACGGAATTTAGGTATCAAGGAACTTTTATTCAGGATTATCAGACGATTCCTTGGGGGGAAGGTTATGTGCAAAGATTGATGGATTCCTGGCCTGATTTATATGATGACATTTACATGGACCTCACTTTTGTAGATGTATTGGAGAAAAAAGGGCTGGATGCTTCGGTGAAAGATTTTGCTGTAGCTTTTGCTACGGCAGACTATAATTTATGGCATGCCAATCAGGCTGCGAGGTATAATATAGCTCATGGAGTGGACAATCCTGGACATTGGCTGAATAACCCACATGCCGATGACATTGATTATCAGATTGAAGCAGATTTTGCCGGACTGATGAATCCGGGTATGCCTAATTCAGCTTCTCAAATCAGTGATAAGGTGGGGCATCTTATGTGTTATGGCGATGGCTGGTATGGTGGTGTTTATGTCGGTGCCATGTATAGTCTTGCTTTTGTGTCTGATGATATCCAGTTTATTGTTACTGAGGCTTTAAAGACGATTCCGGAGGAAAGTGGTTTCTATAAATGTATTGCAGATGTGATAGAGTGGTATAAAATGTATCCTGATGATTGGAAACGTACTTGGTTCGAAATTCAGAAACATCATGCGGAAGAGATCGGTTGTCCGGATGGAGTATTTCATCCATTAGATATTGATGCTAAAATTAATGCCGCTTACATCGTTTTAGGATTATTGTATGGCAATGGTGATTTCACTAAGACAATGGAAATATCAACGCGGGCAGGTCAGGATTCAGATTGTAATCCGTCTTCTGCAGGAGGGATATTAGGCACAATGATAGGCTATGATGCTATCCCTGAATATTGGATGAAAGGTTTGAGAGGGGCGGAAGGCAAGAATTTCAAGTATACGTTACTCTGTTTGGATCAGATTTACACTATCAGCAATAAACATGCTTTGGAGATGATTCGCAGGAATGGAGGAAAAGTGGAAAAGGAGAATGTGACAATTGCCGTACAGAGGCCCGAGACTGTACGTTTGGAGCAGAGTTTTACAGATATGTATCCCACGGCTAAGGTTGAATTGTCTAAACACGATATAGATATACTGACTTTTGAATTTGAGGGTACGGGATTTGTACTCCGTGGGGAGCTATTCGTAGGGACATGAATCGGCCGGATGCAGTACTGAAAGTTAATCTGTATCTTGATGGGGAGTTGGTCGAGAAGCTGCTGCATTTCCGACTTACTTCCATGATCGGCGGTTAGATATATTTTGGAAATATCAGCTGCCTGAGGGTAAACATCAAGTAAAGGTAGAAGTCATAAAAGATGGTGCTAATGCTTTGTTGAAGTCTTGGGATTATATCGTTTATTCGAAAGGCAAGAAATGATTGTGAAATACTATGCTGATTAGGAACCATATCAAAAACAATAAATAGGTATTAATATGTAACATAGTATTGCATAGGGTAAGGTAAGCAAGATTAGCTTATGGATGATTTTAAGAACTGTATGAATGAGTTTTCTTTCATGCAGTTTTTTTTGGGTAGGAGAGATAGCCATGAAAAAACTAACTTCTATCGCTTATCTCAAAATAAATTAGTTATTTTGCAGAAAACAAAGGAATCTGGAATGGAACAAGAAGATTTTGATATACGCAACCAGCAGCCCGTCACCAGCCGAGAACGTGATTTCGAGAACGCTCTCCGTCCGTTGAATTTTGAGGATTTCAGCGGGCAGGACAAGGTGGTGGACAATCTGCGCATATTTGTGAAAGCTGCCCGCCTGCGTGGCGAGGCGCTGGACCATGTGTTGCTTCACGGCCCTCCCGGATTGGGAAAAACAACACTCAGCAATATCATAGCCAACGAACTGGGCGTAGGTTTCAAGATAACTTCCGGTCCGGTACTTGACAAGCCGGGGGATTTGGCGGGAGTGCTTACCAGCCTGGAGCCCAATGATGTACTTTCATCGACGAAATACACCGGTTGAGCCCGTAGTGGAGGAATATCTGTACTCAGCCATGGAGGACTACCGCATAGACATCATGATAGACAAAGGCCCTTCTGCCCGAAGCATACAGATTGATTTGAATCCTTTCACGCTGGTGGGAGCTACCACGCGTAGCGGTCTGTTGACAGCTCCGTTGCGTGCCCGTTTCGGTATCAACCTGCATCTGGAATATTACGATGATGATGTGTTGAGCGGCATTATCCGTCGTTCGTCCGGCATCCTCGATGTGCCTTGCTCCGTAAGGCTGCCGCCGAGATTGCGAGCCGCAGCCGTGGCACACCGCGTATTGCCAATGCATTGCTGCGGCGTGTACGCGATTTTGCCCAAGTGAAAGGTTCGGGGAGCATTGACACGGAAATCGCACAGTTTGCCCTTGAGGCTCTGAATATCGACAAGTATGGTCTGGACGAGATAGACAATAAGATACTCTGTACCATCATCGACAAGTTCAAAGGCGGTCCGGTGGGATTGACTACCATCGCCACTGCTTTGGGCGAAGATGCAGGTACGATAGAGGAAGTCTATGAACCGTTCCTGATAAAAGAAGGTTTCCTGAAACGCACTCCCCGTGGGCGTGAAGTGACGGAGCTTGCCTACAAGCATCTGGGGCGAAGCCTCTATAGTAGCCAGCGTACCTTGTTTGGCGACGAGTGATTCATTTTAAGAAAACGAATACAGAGATGCGGAGACATAAAGTCTCTCTTTCCTCTTATCCTAGAAAACTTTGTGCCTCCGTGCCTTTGTGTTCATAACAACCATTAAAGAAGTGGCCGGATTAAAATCATTGGCAAAAGAAACTGCCATTTATGGGTTGAGCAGCATTGTGGGGCGTTTCCTCAATTACCTGCTGGTGCCCGTATATACCATGGCGATGTCCGCACAAAGCGGAGGCTATGGCGTAGTGACGAATGTATATGCGTGGGTGGCGCTCATGCTGGTGTTGTTGACGTGCGGCATGGAGACCGGTTTCTTCCGCTTTGCCAATAAAGGAGAGGACGACCCGATGCGGGTGTACTCCACGACATTGCTCAGTGTGAGTGTGGGGGCGCTTACCTTTCTTGCATTGGGATTGCTGTTCCTCAACCCCATTGCCGGATGGCTGGAGTATGGTGACCATCCTGGTACGTGGGCATGATGATGATTGTGGTGGCGATGGATGCTATTCAAAGCATTCCTTTCGCTTATTTGCGCTACAAGAAGCGTCCCATTAAGTTTGCGGCACTCAAACTGCTGTTCATCTTCCTGAACATTGCACTGAATCTGCTCTATTATGTGGGAATGAAAGGGGATGACGTGGGTTATGCCTTCCTTTTCAATCTGATATGCACCTCTACCATCATGCTTTGCATGATTCCGGAGTTGCGTGGGTTTGCCTACGTGCTGGACAGAAAACTGCTGAAGCGGATGCTTGCTTATTGTCTGCCGTTGCTGGTACTCGGCTTGGCAGGTATCCTGAATCAGGTGGCGGATAAGATTATTTTTCCTTTTGTCTATCCGGATGAGGCGGAAGCTTCCGTACAGTTGGGCATTTATGGGGCTGCCAGCAAGATTGCCATGGTGATGGCGATGCTTACACAAGCCTTCCGCTATGCATACGAGCCTTTTGTCTTCGGGAAGAGCCGGGACAAGGACAACAAGCAGATGTATGCGCAAGCCATGAAGTTCTTCATCATCTTCACACTGCTGGCATTCCTCGCTGTCATGTTCTATCTGGACATCCTGCGCCATATTATCGGTCGCGACTACTGGCCGGGGTTGCGGGTAGTGCCCATCGTGATGGCTGCCGAAATCTTTATGGTATCTACTTCAATCTTTCCTTCTGGTACAAGCTGATTGACGAGACGCGTTGGGGCGCTTATTTCTCCCTGATAGGTTGCACGGTACTGGTAGTGATGAACGTACTTCTGATTCCCCGATACAGCTATATGGCTTGTGCTGGGCAGGATTCTGTGGCTATGGCATCGCATGCTTCTGTCCTATTTCGTAGGGCAGAAGAAGTATCCCATTCAGTATGACTTGAAGGCTATCGGTAGTTATGTGCTGCTTGCGGCAGTACTCTATCTGGCTGCCGAATATGTCCCGATAGAAAATATTTACCTGCGTATGGCGTACCGTACCGTTTTGTTGCTGCTCTTTGTGGCCTATATCGTGAAGTGCGACTTGCCGTTGAGGCAGATTCCGTTCATTGGTAGGCTGGTGAAGTGAGGTTAGAGAAGTTAGATTGATAAACATTGCGTATTTAACAGTTTTGTCAAGAAAAGCATTACTTTTGTACTGTTATTAAAACTGAAGTGACACAATGGACAGAAAAATCAATCGCATAAAGATTGTTTTGAAATCAAGGATTGTGCAGAAGAGCAAACAATAAATTCAGAATCAAGTATGATTAAATCAGAAGCAATTCAGAATCTCCTCGCAAGATTCGAATCCATTGCGTGTGAATACGAAGGCGTGGAGTGCTGGAGTGCTCGCGAATTATATCCCATTCTGGCTATGCCAAATGGCAAACGTTTGAGAATGTTTTAGGAAAAGCTAAGGAGGCTTGCCAAAACGCTGGTGTAGAGACGAGTAATCATTTTACCGGCATCAGTAAAACGATACTTATGCCTAAAGGTGCATCAAAGGACATTGAAGACTTTATGCTCACTCGCTATGCCTGCTACCTCGTGGCACAAAATGGTGACCCTCGTAAGTCGGAGATTGCTTTTGCCCAAAATTACTTTGCTGTACAAACACGTGTGGCAGAGGTAATAGAGCAACGACTTCTTGACTACGACCGTGTCCAGGCTCGCCATAAGTTGGCAGAGACAGAGAAACGCCTCTCTGGTGTTCTTTACGAGCGTGGTGTGGATGACAAGGGGTTCGGAATCATACGTAGTAAGGGCGACCAAGCTCTTTTTCGCATGAACACTGCTATGCTTAAACGTAAACTTGGAGCACCGGAAAAACGTGCTTTGGCAGATTTCTTGCCAACTCTTGCATTAAGGCAAAGGACTTTGCTGCCGAGATGACCAGCAGTGTTTTACGAGGCGTTTCATTGAGAGAAAATTGAAAACTGATAATTGATAATGGAAGAAAAGACGACCGACAACAGAAATACCTTCGCTATCAAGACTTTTCTGAAAGACTATCTTGATTTGCGTAAAGACAAGGACAATGAACTGGAAACTGTAGATTCCATCCGTAAGGGAGTGGAATTCAAAGGAGCCAATCTTTGGATTCTGATATTCGCCATATTCATGGCTCGTTGGGATTGAATGTAAACTCCACAGCCGTGATTATCGGTGCCATGCTCATCTCGCCGCTGATGGGGCCTATCATGGGCGTGGGGCTTTCTGTGGGGTTGAATGATTTTGAATTGATGAAGCGGTCTTTGAAGAGCTTCTTGATAACTACCTTGTTCAGTGTGACCACTGCTACCATTTTCTTTCTGGTGAGTCCCGTTGCCGAGGGGCAGTCGGAATTGCTGGCACGTACGTCACCCACCATTTATGACGTATTCATCGCCTTGATGGGTGGCTTGGCAGGTGTGACGGCGCTCTCTACCAAAGAGAAAGGAAATGTGATTCCGGGTGTTGCCATTGCTACGGCTTTGATGCCGCCTCTCTGTACGGCAGGCTACGGGCTGGCAACGGGTAACTTGATTTATTTCCTCGGTGCATTCTATCTTTATTTCATCAATTCCGTGTTTATCAGTCTTGCCACTTTCCTGGGCGTGCGCGTGATGCACTTCCAGCGCAAGGAGTTTGTGGATAAGAACCGGGAGAAGAAAGTACGTAAATATATCGTCCTGATTGCTATCCTGACCATGTGTCCCGCTGTCTATCTGACGGTAGGTATCGTCCAGGATACCTTCTTTGAGAGTGCTGCCAACCGTTTTGTCAACGAGCAGCTCTCCTTTGAGAATACGCAGGTGCTGGACAAGAAAATCCATCACGAGGGCAAGGGCCACGAAATACGTGTCGTGCTGATTGGGCAGGAGGTGCCCGAAGCTTCCATCGCCATTGCCCGCAGCAAGATGAAAGACTATAAGCTGGACAATACCAAGCTGATAGTCCTCCAAGGTATGAACAATGAAGCGGTGGATATTTCTTCCATCCGTGCCATGGTGATGGAAGACTTCTACAAGAACAGTGAGCAGCGTCTGGTGGAACAGAAACAGAAGATTGCCACACTGGAGCAGAATTTGGAAAGATACAAAACCTTCGATGAATTGGGCAAGAAGATTATCCCAGAACTGAAAGTGCTCTACCCGTCGGTAAAGACCGTATCAATATCTCATGCGATTGAACTGGCGGTAGATTCTGTACGGGTGGATACTGTGACCCTTGCCGTCTTGAAATTCGGCAAGCATCCGGGTGCGCACGAGAAGGAAAAGATTGCGGAGTGGCTCAAGGCGCGTACGGGTGCCAAGCAATTGAGGCTGATTACTGAATAATACAAGAATTGACGGAATGAAAATAAGATTTATACTGATAGCTGTCTGCTTCCTTTTTTCTCTGCCGGGACAAGCGGATGAAGGGATGTGGATGCTGGGAAATCTGAACAAGCAGACACGCCAGACCATGAAAGAGTTGGGCTTGCAGATGTCTGTCAACAAGCTATACAATACGAAACGCCCGTCGCTGAAGGATGCGGTAGTCAGCTTCGGAGGCTTTTGTTCCGGAGTGGTGGTGTCCGGGGACGGGCTGGTGTTTACCAATCATCACTGCGGCTTCAGCAGCATACAGCAACACTCGTCTGTGGAGCACGACTATCTGAAAGACGGCTTTGTGGCACGTAATCTTAGTGAAGAACTGCCTAATCCGGAACTTTACGTCCGCTTCCTCTTGCACCAGCAAGACGTGACCCGTCGGGTACTTGGAGCAGTAAAACCGGATATGAACGAATCTGAGCGTACAAGTGTAGTAGATTCGGTGATGCTGGTCATTGGCGAAGAGGTTTCTCGTAAAGACTCCACGCTGATAGGCATTGTGGATGCTTACTATGGAGGCAATGAATTCTGGCTTTCCGTTTATCGCGACTACAATGATGTGCGTCTGGTATTTGCACCCCCTTCTTCAGTGGGCAAGTTCGGCTGGGACACTGACAACTGGGTATGGCCACGCCATACGGGCGACTTCGCCGTATTCCGTATCTATGCCGGCAAAGACAACCGTCCTGCGACTACTCTCCCGACAATGTTCCCTACCATCCCGAATACGTGGCTCCGATATCCCTGGACGGCTATCGTGAGTTCCTTCTGTATGACGATGGGCTATCCGGGCAGTACGGAACGCTATCTTTCCTCTTTTGGCATCGAAGAGATGATGACCACCACCAACCAGGCTCAGATAGATGTCCGTGGTGTGAAGCAGGCCATCTGGAAGCGTGAAATGGATAGCCGTGACAGCATCCGCATCAAGTACGCTTCCAAATACGACGAAGTTCCAATTATTGGAAGAACAGCATAGGAGTGAACCGCACCATCAAGAAACTGCATGTGCTGGACAAGAAGCGTGCCATGGAGACCGAACTCCGTCGCTGGATACAGCAGACACCGGAGGAGCGGGAACATCTGCTGCATCTTTTTTCCGACCTGGAGTTGAACTACAAGAGCCGCCGTGATGCTTATCGTGCCAGAGCTTACTTTGCCGAATCTTTCCTGAACGGTCCGGAACTGGTGCAGCTTGCTTTGTCCATCCTCAACTTCGACTTTGAGGGGGAAGAGAAAACGGTGGTTGCCAATCTGAAAGCTATCGTTGAGAAATATGCCAATCTGGACTTGGGCATTGACAAGGAAGTGTTTACAGCACTGTTGAAAGAATACCGCTCCCAAGTGGATTCCACCTATCTGCCCGAGCTCTACCAGACGATTGCGACAGAATACGGAGGTAACGAGCGTACCTATGTGGATAGTCTTTATGCCCGCTCGGAGCTGACCACCCCCCGTGGATTGAAGCGTTTTCTGGAGCAGGACACCACCTATCAGATATATAATGACCCTGCCATCAACTTGGGCATCGACTCATCACGAAGCTATTCGAGATGAATATGCAGGTACAGCAGGCTTCCGGTGAAATCGAGCGGAATGAACGTTTGTTCAACTCTGCCGTGCGACGTATGTACGCATCCCGTAACTTCTATCCCGACGCCAACTCCACCATGCGTTTGAGTTTTGGCACTGTCTGCGGTTATGCCCCCTTCGACGGAGCGGAATATGATTATTATACCACCGCGAAAGGTATTCTGGAGAAAGTCAGAGCCCATGCAGGCGATGTGGATTTTGAAGTGCAGCCTGAGTTGCTATCCCTTCTTTCCTCCGGTGATTTCGGTAGATATGCCGATGAGAAGGGAGAAATGAATGTCTGCTTTATCTCCAATAATGACATTACGGGAGGCAATTCCGGCAGTGCCATGTTCAATGCCAAAGGAGAACTTCTGGGGCTTGCCTTCGATGGGAACTGGGAAGCCATGAGCAGCGACATCCTTTATGAGCCGAAGATGCAGCGTACCATCGGGTAGATGTACGCTACATACTGTTTATGATTGAGAAGTATGGGAAGGCAGGAAATCTGATTCAGGAACTGAAGCTTGCCAATCCTTAACGTGTGCCCCCTGCCTATACTTTTATGGGTGATATTTTCTAAATCACTCCACGGATACGGTCATCGAATGCCGAGAGTGCTGCCTTTGCCCCTTCGCCCATGGCAATGACTATCTGCTTGTAGGGAACATTCGATACATCCCCTGCCGCATATACCCCGGAAGTGTGGTACGGCAGAAAGCGTCAATCTTAATCTCCCCGGTCGGAGTCGTTTCCAGCTTGTTGCGGAAAGGAGCGCTGTTGGCTGCCAAACCGATTTGCACGAAGATGCCGTCTAACGGGAAGTCGCGTTCCTCGCCGGTAAGGCGGTCCTTGATGCGGATAGAAGTTACTTTTTCCCCGTTTCCATCAACTTTAATGGTCTGTGACGAGGTAAAGATTTCCACATTCGGCAGGCTCCGGGCTTTCTCTTGCAGCACTTGGTCGGCTTTCAGTGTATCGGCAAATTCGAATACCGTTACCTTCCGGCAGATGCCTGCCAGGTCGATGGCAGCTTCAATCCCCGAGTTACCTCCACCGATAACCGCCACATGCTTGCCTTGATAGAACGGACCGTCGCAATGCGGACAAAATGCCACGCCGCGTCCTATGTATTCCGCTTCGCCCTCCACATTCAGTTTGCGCCAGCTTGCCCCTGTGGCAATGATTACCGCCGATGCATGGAACATCTCGCCGCCTACGGTGGAGACACTTTTCTCCGTTCCCTGCAACTTTACTTTCTCTATCTTACGCTCCTCGAAAATCTCTATCGGATAGTGCTCTATATGTGTGCGGAGTGCGTTGGCAAGTTCTGCACCAGTAGTCTGCGGCACGGAGATAAGGTTTTCTATGCCTACCGTCTCTTTTACCTGTCCGCCTATGCGCTCGGCAACAATCGCCACCCGTAGGCCCTTGCGTGCAGAGTAGATGGCTGCGGAAGCTCCGGCTGGTCCACCGCCCAATACCAGCACGTCGAAATCTCTCTCTATCGGTGCTTCGTCCTCTTGCGGAGCACTGCCGAAGGCTTCTTCCAGCTTCTGCAAAAGCTCTCCTAAAGAACCGCGACCTACGTGAAGCAGCTTGCCATTAGCGTAGACTGACGGCACGGCTTGTATCTTCAGCGCATCCACTTCCTCTTGATTAAGCGCCCCGTCCACCATCTCGTGGGTGACGTGCGGATTCAGCAATGCGATGATGTTCAGTGCCTGCACCACATCCGGACAGTTGGTGCAAGTAAGCGATACATACGTTTGCAGGCTGATGTCGCCTTGCAACGCCCGGATGCGGCGACGAATTGCTTCGTCCGGCAGATTTTCCCCTTTCCATCGGCATTCAGCACGGCAAGCAGGAGGGAAGTGAACTCGTGTCCGCCGGGGATGCCGCGGAACTTGATGCCGGTTTCCACATCGTCTTTCAGCAATGTGAACTCCAACACGGGGTTCTCTATCTCACTCATCCGGCAGGAGAGCTTGTCGGAACAGCTTGCCACATCCTTCAAGAATCCGATAAGCTCTTGTGCCTGCTCGTGACCCGGATGATAGGTGATGTGAAAGACGTAGCGGGCTTCCAAATGCTGGAATACGCTCCGCACCTGGTCTAATATAGTTGTTTCTAACATGATTAATAGGGTGTTTGGGGTGAGAAAATAGTCTTTTAATATGTTTGATATAGAGTAGTTGCAGAACTTGTGAGGAAGTACTCCAATACTCCTTCGAAAGTACTGCGGTACTCCTTTGAAAGTACTACAGTACTTCTGTACAAGTACTGCGGACGTCTTAAAGGAAAGCGGACGTCTTTCTATGGTGAAAGCGCCCGCTCCTCCTATTACTTATCAAATCTTTCCTACAAGGTCGATGCTCGGCTTCAAAGTTTCCGCTCCTTTCTTCCACTTGGCAGGGCAGACTTCTCCATCGTGTGTGGCAACAAACTGTGCAGCTTCTACCTTGCGCAGCAGCTCGTCGGCATTGCGTCCGATGTTGTTGTCCTGTATCTCGGCAATCTTGATTTTACCCTCGGGATTTACGAGGAATGTGCCGCGATATGCCATGCCTTCCTCTTCAATCATCACGCCGAATGCGCGGCTCAGTACGCCTGTGGGGTCGGCAAGCATGGGTACTTAATCTTGCGGATGCTTTCGGAAGCATCGTGCCATGCCTTGTGCACAAAGTGCGAGTCTGTGCTTACAGAATATACTTCTACGCCCATTGCTTGGAATTGGTCATATTTCTCTGCGATGTCTACCAGCTCGGTAGGGCATACGAAGGTAAAGTCTGCCGGATAGAAGAAGAAAATGGCCCATTTACCTTTTACGTCTTCGTGGGATACTGTTTTGAAACTTCCGTTTTGGAAAGCCTGAACCTTGAATTCAGGGAGTTGTGAGTTGATGATCGGTTCCATAATTTTTCTCTTTTAATAGGTTTAGTTTTTTGTTTTACCAATGCGAAGATTGTGCAGACAGAATGTAGAAGCCAGTTTGCTTGATGATGCTGAGGTGCAACCGACCTTCGCTTTTTCTGTTTGCAAAAATATAGCATTTTTCCCCGATAGAACAAAAAATCCGATTGAAAGATTTTATGGAGCGATAGATGAAATCTATACGACTGCTTGGGTTGCTTTCAGTGAGAGCATTTCCTTGGGTACGGAAGTTTTATCTCCTTAACCAGCACTTCGAGCAGCGTGTGGCGGATAAGTTCTTATTGGTCAGCAGCACGACCTGGCGGGTGGGGCAGGGGATGGCGAAGGAACGTACCAGCTCTTTCTGGGCATCGCCCAGTTGCAGAACGGCCAGTTCGGGGATGAAGGTCACGCCTTTGCCGCTTTCTACCATGCGCATAAAGGTCTCCATGCTGCCCAAGTGATAGGCAAGCTGGCTGGCACGTGCCGACTTCATCTGGCAGAAACGCACCAGCTGATCGCGGAAGCAATGGCCCTCGTCGAGCAGCCAAAGCTGTTCGCCGTTCAGGTCGGAAGTACGGATTACCTCGTTGTTGAAGAGGGCGTCTTCGCGCGACACGTAGGCAAAGAACTGTTCATAGAACAACGGCGTCTGCTGCAACTCTTCCATACCTGCCAGACTCGCTACGATACCTGCATCTATTTCTCCCGTCTGCAGGGCTTTCTTGATGTCGTTTGTTTTCATTTCGACTACCCGGATGTCGAGGTCGGGGTATTTCTTCATCAGCTGCGGAAAGAAACGGGGCAGGAGGTAAGGAGCTACGGTGGGAAGTATGCCCAGCTTGAAGGTGCCGGTCAGTGAGTGTTTTTCTTCTTCTATAATATTCTTTATACGGTTGGCTTGAACCAATATATTCTGTGCTTGTTCTATGATGTGGATACCGACGGGAGTGGGGCATACCGGCTGCTGGCTGCGGTCAAAAATCCGGGTGTCCAGTTCCTCTTCCAGTTTCTGAATCATGGCACTGAGGGTGGGCTGTGTCACGCGGCAATATTCGGCTGCTTTGGCAAAGTGGCGGAACTGGTTGACGGCAAGGATGTATTCCAATTGTTGTAAAGTCATGATGAACAAGGCATTTGAAGGTTATGTATAGAGTTCGTCTATGCAAAGATAGAAATTATCTGTTTGACAAGCCTTGATTTACCCCTTATCTTTGCAATACCCAAAAGAAAAATAGTATAAATATTTAAAACAATAGAATTATGAAAACTTTAGATTACTTGCATTTGAATGAAAAGAAAGTGGCTGGCGTAGCATCAGCATTGCACCAATTATTGGCCGACTTCCAGGTACATTACACCAATCTGCGCGGTATGCACTGGAACATCAAGGGACACGGCTTCTTTGTGCTGCACGAGAAGTTCGAGAGTATGTATGACGATACCGCCGAGAAGATTGACGAGATTGCAGAGCGCATCTTGATGCTGGGTGGCGTGCCCGAGAATAAGTTCAGTGAATACCTGAAGGTTGCCAACGTGAAGGAAGTGTCCGACATCTCTTGCGGCAGTGAGGCTGTGGACCATATCCTCGAGACTTACGGCTACCTGATTGGTGAAGAGAGAAAGGTAATTGAACTGGCAAATGAAGCTGGCGATGACGTGACGGCAGATTTGATGACCGGCTACCTGAAAGAGCAGGAGAAAATGGTTTGGATGCTCGTTGCATTCAGTACGAAAAGCTGCACGAAATAAAGGATAAAGAGTCGTGAAAAAGGATAGGGTGATAAAACGGTAGCGGATGCTGCCGGTTTTATCACCCTATCCTTTTTCTATAGTTTATATCACTTCTTCTTCGGTGTCCGTCTTGCCCACCTTCTTCACTGAAGTCGGGCTCTGCATCCTTAAAGTCATTGTTGCCCTGGAAGAACTGTTTCCAGTCATCCTTTTTGCCACGGGCTTTGGTGTAACCCCGCTCTTCGCGGCTGGGCTTGCCTTTCTTCTTGTCGTTTGCAGGACTTTCGGCCTTTTCGCTGCGTTTGCCGGTGGCATCGTTCCGTTTGCCGTCTTCCTTGTAGCTGCGCTTCTTGCTGTCAAACTCTTTTTTCCCATAGCTTCCGGCTGTACCCGGACGTTTGCCCCTCGGAGCCTCCTTACCCTCGTCTCCGGCAACCTCTACGGATACTTTACGGCCGTTCCAGCTGGCGCGGTTCAGGGCCTTCACTACATTGGTGGCTTCCTTTTCCTCCACTTCGAAGAAGGAGAACTTCTGCATCAGGTCAATTCGTCCCAGCTCTACACGTCCACGTGTATTGTTGTTCAGCAGGCTGATTAATTCGTTGGGGAAGAAGTTGTCCATTTTACCCAGGTTGATGAACAAGCGGGTAAAGCCGGGTTCTGCTTTGCGGCTGCTTCTACGGTCGTTGCGGTCGCCCCTCTCGCCACTTCTTGCACCACGCTCACTACCGGTTGCTGTCTCTATCTCGTCACGGCCGCGATAGTAATCCAGGAAACGGTTGAATTCATGCGAAACCATGCGTTTAATCAGGTCCTCTTTGCTCAGCCAGTCCAGCTTGCGGTAGATGTCGGTCATAAAGTCGGCGATTTCCTCCTCGTTCACTTTCACCTTTTCAAGATCGTCTATCACTTTGAGCAGTTGCTTTTCGCATATCTGTTTGCCGGTGGGCATTTCGCCTGCAATGAATTTCTTGCCGATGATGCGCTCAATCTCGCGCATTTTGCCTTTCTCTCGCAGGTTGATGATGGCGATGGAAGTCCCGGTTTTGCCGGCACGTCCCGTACGGCCGCTGCGGTGGGTATAACTCTCGGTGTCATCGGGCAATCCGTAGTTGATGACGTGTGTCAGGTCGTCCACATCGAGGCCGCGTGCGGCAACGTCCGTGGCAACCAGCAGTTGTAGGTTGCGGATGCGGAACTTCTGCATCACGGCGTCACGCTGCGCCTGACTCAGTTCGCCGTGCAGCGAGTCGGCATTATAGCTTCCTGCATCAACTTGTCAGCTATTTCCTGCGTTTCTTTGCGGGTACGGCAGAAGATGATGCCGTATATCTGCGGATAGTAGTCCACAATACGTTTCAGGGCAGCATACTTGTCTTTGGCATGTACACAGAAGGCTACGTGTTTCACGTTGCTGGTGCTTTCATTTTTGCGTCCGATGGTGATTTCCTTGGCATCGCGCAGGTACTTCTTGGAGATGCGTGCGATTTCCGGGCTCATGGTAGCGGAGAACAGCAAGGTGTTGCGCTCCTGCGGCACATCGGCGAGAATGGCGTTGATGCTGTCTGTGAATCCCATGTTCAGCATTTCGTCCGCTTCGTCCATAACCACGTTCTGTATGGTGGCGAGGGACACGGTTTTGCGTTCCATCAGGTCCAGCAGTCGTCCCGGTGTGGCTACGATGATGTGTACACCCCGTTTCAGCGCGTATCTGGCTTTCGATGGACGAGCCTCCATATACGGGCAACACTCGCAAGCCATCGGTATATTTAGAATAATCGTTCAAGTCGCCTGCTATCTGCAAACAAAGTTCGCGGGTGGGGCAGAGAATAAGTGATTGGGGAATTCGGTTGTTGACGTTAATCTTCTGTATGAGCGGCAGGCCGAACGCTGCGGTCTTTCCTGTTCCTGTTTGTGCCAGTGCTACTACATCATTGTTTTCTCCTAAAAGGTAGGGAATTACTTCCTCTTGTACCGGCATGGGCTGCTCGTAACCCATTTCTTCGATGGCGCGGCGTATCTCCGGCGACACACCGAGCTCTTCAAATGTCTTCATTAAATCTTCTGTATATCTTTATCTTTATATTTCGGGCGCAAAGATAGTGCTTTTCAATGGATAATTGATAATTGATGGTTGATAATTATGCAATTACATGATAAAATCGTTTTTTATTGGCTACTCATTATCCATTATCCATTGTCAATTATCCGTTAAAAGAATGTCTTGCAGTCTCTTTCTTCTTCTTTGTCAGACCGATGCCTCTTTGCAGGTAGGTGTCGGTATCTCCATACCTTCGTTCCATTTCTTCGATGGCGGCATTCAGGAAATCCTCGCGTGCCGAGAAGAGGGTGGTGATGGCCTCTTGCGAGCGTGCCGGAAGCTGGTAGGCGTATCGGGAAGCCGCCGGGATGTTGAAGTAGTCGTTGCTGAGGCGGTAGTCTTCCATGATGATGTCTTCGTCCACTCCAAGGGAGGCAAGCACAAGTGCCGATACGATGCCTGTGCGCCCTTTGCCCGACGAGCAATGGATAACGACGGGATAATTGTTCTTGTCCAGCAGAATATCGAAAATCCGGCGGTATTCTTTGGTGTAGTTGCTGATGAGCTCGCGGTTCATCTGCTCCACGATTCGGTAGACAGTGTCGCTCTTGATTTTCTGTTCCTGCACACCTTTCAGGATATACTCCATGTCGCCGGTAGGAATGGGGATATGGATCACTTTGAATTCCTGTTGCAAAGGGCTTTGTCTGTTCGCTTCGACAGATGAACGCAGGTCGATGATGGTCCTTATGCCTATGTTCTTGAGCTCTTTGCGCGAACACGGTTTCAGCTTGTCTATTTCGGCAGAGCGATATAACATGCCCCAATGCACTTTCTTTTGGGTGGGATAGGAGGAATAGCCTCCCAGGTCCCGGAAGTTCTGTATGCCGGGGATGTTGATGTTGCGGGTGGCAATCTTTACCCGGTATTTGTCGGCGAATACAAGTGTGTAGTAGTATCGTTGTGTAGGGTCGGTAGTGATGACAGTCATCTTCAGGTCGGAGATGTTGGCGACGGCAACGGGAACATCTTCGGGGATATGGTCGGGATTGGTCGAAGCATATACCTTCACATTTCCTTTGATGAGGGGGGCCATTTCCCATTTTACAATGCAGTTGCCCACGTTGTTTTCTTCGCATACAACGGAAATGTGAGGGGCAGTGCCATTGCAGGAAGGGAGCAGCACTGCCAAAACAAGCAAGTTCAATAAGTTCTTATACATAATTCGTAACCTCTCTGATGTCGTTAATCACAAATATATGTAATTTACCCACAGAAGGTAACAGCAATGCCAAGCTTTTATATTTCTTTTTTGAACTTTAAAAAAACTGCTATAGATTCTTTCGTGCATAGGCAGGTTGGTTTACAATGTTACATCAGCGAACCGGGAGGTGGTAATGGGGGGAGTTTCCCTTGGGGCTTTTGTCTCCATGACAGCATGATGTAATTGAGTTGTTTTCCCACTTCTCCGGGTTTAAAGTGTATTTGTTCTTTCAGTTTTACTTCGATTTCCCTATATACATGCAGTGGTACTCTGGCGTATGGCTAAAGGTCGTGAAATTGAAATTCACTTCCATTACTTTCCCCGTATCCGGACTGAGTAGCATGGTTATTGTGAACTCACGCTTTCCGAGTTCATCTGCCATGGCTTTGGTAAAAGCTTCGTCCACAATGAAGTCTGCTTGTTTACTCATGGAGCTATTGTATTCAATTACTTTTTTTTCATTCCAGCTACCGATGTATATTTTTCCTGTGGCTTTATATACAATATCTTTGTATGTCAACTTGTTCTCTTTGTTATAAAGAGTCACAAACTGGCTACCGTCATCTACGTCACATTGATACGTATAACCATCTACCTCGAAAGTGGTGGTCTTTTTATAAATGACTGTTCCTTCAATGATTCTTC
>ENA-OQCK01000444-OQCK01000444.1-human-gut-metagenome-genome-assembly--contig:-NODE-444-length-22770-cov-2.095173_pt1 | contig 22770 bp, 19 predicted proteins | sample MGYA00242498_ERZ504578 | MGnify/ENA primary metagenome ERZ504578 (study PRJEB26092, sample SAMD00036229) | human gut metagenome | host: Homo sapiens | study: EMG produced TPA metagenomics assembly of...
CTCTGCTGCACGCATATACATATAGTTATCCGTCCAATCGCTTACATGTCCGAATTTAATGTTTGCGTATGGTAATTGTGCTGCTGCTGTCGGTTGATTTTTATCTCCTTCTGGTCCGTTGAACCATTTTTTTCGACCATCTTCTTCTGGTATTTGAGAATATAATTTAGCATCAATCAAACGTGGAGCATATCCCATACCGGCATATCCGGGAGCGATGTTTGAGATCATGGAGAAGAATGAGGCATAAGTTGTTTGTGTCTCAGTAGTATGAGCGAATCCCCACATCCATTCAACGTTGTTTACTGTAACAAAACCATCATATAGCCCTGAAGAACTTGAATCCATAATCGTATAGTTTGCACGGCTTTGCAGCGGCAGTAGCAGCCTTTTCCCATTGCTGGCTTAGCAGGTAATAACGTTGCCAAGAAGCCATTTGCAACACTGGCATCAATTATAGTTTTTAGATGGACGCTCATATCCGGATTCCAGATTTTCAACAGCTTTCAATAAATCTGCTTCAATTTGAGCAAACACTACACCTACAGTATTACGACCTTTTGCCGAAGCGATTTCTTCTTCCGTTTTACCATCTGCATCCACATATATCAAAGGTACACCCGGTGCATCAGTATTGATATTGCCGCTCTCATTTATTGTAAATTGATACAATTGGATCAAATGCATATAAGAAAGACCCCGGATAGCATAAGCCTGCCCTAACAATCCTTTTTGTGAAACCGTTTCACCCCCCTCCGGATATAAACTGATAATTTCATTCGCTTTTGCGATCATCGTATAAAAATTGACCCAATGACATTTGTACGTCGATAAGCTTCCATCCGATTGTCCAACTGATAGTCAAAGTTAAACCAGTGAGAAGCTGCCATACAAATATCTTGCCCCATCATGTCAGTTGCATGAAGTGAACCCATATAACCAAAATCATCATGCGAAGTACTGGTTTGTCCAAATGTAACCATCCATGACCACATACCGTTCAAAAACACGTCCGGATTTTTGCCAGCCGCTTCACCAGCCGCTTCTTCATCCAGATATTCCGTATAGTCTGTATCTAAGAATGAATCGCTGCAAGCAGTCAGTCCTGCCAATGCGATCATGCTTGCTGCTATATATTTTTTTAATTTCATATTTTATCTGTTTTTATTATTTGTTTTAACTTAGAATGTCAGATTCAAACCGATGGAATAGGTGCTTAACGCTGAGTAAGCGAAGTTCGTTTCACCAGTGAAGTACAGGCGTGGATCCAAACCTTTGCGTTTCGAAAGCAACCATATATTATCGCCAGTCAAGTATACGCGTAATTTTTCAATACCTGCCTTTTGCATTATATTTTTCGGTAATGTATAACCCAGTGTAAGGTTACGCAGACTGAAATAAGAAGCCTTTGTCAAGAAGAAGTCCACATAGTTGCCGTTTGCAATATTTTGGTCGGTAACTCGATGACCCAAAGCCGGAATATTTGTATCCGTATGAGTTGGAGTCCAACGATTGAACATGTCTTTATGGAAATTAGTACCGGCATCACCTTGGTTCATCAAACTTGAATAGGAACTGTCGTATACATAGCCACCTAACTGGAAGGCTGTCTGTATTGTCAAGTCGAATCCGTATGCTTCAAATGTTGTAGCAAGACCTCCTACGAAGTTAGGTATAGAACTTTTTCCGCTTTGACGTCTCGTCGCATCTTCGATTGCAGTAACTTTTTGAATTTCACCGGTTTCGTTTCCTTTCTCATCCGTCACGTATTTATTATATAACGGAGCTCCGGTTGCTTGATCCACACCGGCATATTCATAGGTATAAAAGTCGTATAATGAACCGCCGATCTTTCTCCAATACAAGCCGGCCTGATAACCGTCAGGAAATTCGTCCGCTGGTTTGGATGCCGGAAGGCGAGTCAACTTATTTTTATAGGTTGTTCCATTTAAAGACACATCCCACTTAAAGTTCTTGTTGTTGATAATATTGGCATTGATGTCGAATTCAAAACCTGTATTTTCATATCCATTTCATTACGATAGATGAATGTCGGACTACCTTCGGACGTTGCCAACGGACTTGCATAAAGCATGTCTTTCGTTTCCTTGATGAAAAAGTCGGCATTCACGTCGATACGATCCCACAAGCCTAATTCCACACCTAAGTTGAAATTGTTACTTTTTTCCCACGTCAAGTCTGGTTTCCACGCAATTTCTTTGTGAATGCGGCTTCTCCGTCTACACGTTCTACGCTATATAGGTCAGAATAAGCTTTCCAGATTGTATATCCATCAGAGTCAAGGATATTATCATTACCCTGCGTACCGAAACTGGCTTTCAGTTTCAGGTTATCGATTGCATTAACATCTTTCAGGAAACTTCCTCCTTGATTCTCCATGAGCCACCTACAGCCCAGAAAGTACCCCAACGATTGTCTTTATGGAATTTAGAAGAACCGTCACGACGAAGACTTGCCGTCAAATAATATTTATTGGCATAGTTATATTCCGCTTTTCCAAAATAACCCTCCAATGCATATTCAGCTGAATAGCTGCTCAGTCCTTGGTATTGTGCAGCATTGCTAAATTCAGGATTTGTCGGATCGGCAAAGTTAGTCATATGACCATACATATAATCGTATTTGTCATTCTTTGTTTCATGCCCTAACAAAACTGTTATGTTATGATCATTGAAAGCACGTGTCCAATTCAACAATTGGTTGATGTTCAAAGCACCACGACGTGTACTGTATTTATAACCCGTCCGCCTACGGAAGCAGCATCACCACCAATCGGAGTTGAGAAGTTTGTTTGGTTCGTGTTGAACACATCATAAGCAATATTCAAAGTAAATTTAAAATCATTCAAGAAGTTCGCTTCCAGATATCCACGAGAACTCAAGTTATCCTTCAAAACTTCCGGATATTTTCTTTCGCTACAGCCAATGGGTTCTGTTCGGAAGCATAAGGACGGTTATATTCCGTACCAAAGTCATAACGTACATTTCCTTTTTCGTCATACATCAACTGACCATTCGTATCATATAAATAAATCGGATAGATCGGAGCAATGTTTTGTGAAAACATGAAAAGGTTAGAGTAGTTACTGTTTGTATCACCAAAAGTACTTTGTATCGTATTGGCGTATGCAATGTTACCACCGACTTTTACATACTTGCCGATTTTTTGATCCACTTTAACACGAGCTGAAATACGTTCGAACTCTGATCCTGCAACATAACCTTCATCGGACAGATAGCCTAAAGAAGCATAAGCTTGTGTATTTTCTGTACCACCAGCGATATTGATGTTATATTCTTGACGGCTACCGTTTTCAAACGGATCTTCAGACCAATTGTCACTCCATTTATAAGATGTTGCAGATGAATTCAACTTGCCGGTTAATGGGTTGATCAAAGGCATTATCTGCCACACCTGCAAATTTGTTATACTTCAAATTTCCTGAAATCAAGTTTTGAGCAGCATATTGGCTTGCTCCAGCATACCCCATTGAAGGAATCAAACTGTTACGATAAGATTCGTACATCATTTCGTAATACTCCCCAGCATCTGTAATAACATCATATGGTTTCACACCGCGTGCATTAAAACCATAACGGGCTTCGAAATTAATCTTCGCTTTACCAGATTTACTTCCTTTTGTTGTAACTATGATCACTCCATTGGAACCACGCGCACCATACATAGAGTTGGCTGCTGCGTCTTTCAAAACTGTCAATGATTCGATATCCTGAGTTGAAATGGAATTCAGCGACCCTTCATATGGAACACCGTCCACAACGATCAATGGCTCTTGGCTACTGGAGATAGAGCCAATACCACGAATACGGATGCTGGCACTTGACCCTGGAGTTCCAGAAGAAGAGGTTGTTTGTACACCTGCGATAGAGCCTTCCAAAGATTTAGAAATATCCGACACTTGCATTTTTTGGATATTTTCACCTCTCACAGTAGAAGCCGCACCAGTAAATGAAGATTTTTTAGTAGTACCGTAAGCAACAACCATTACTTCGTCAAGCATCTGATTATCGGACTCTAAGATAACATTCAGCTTAGATTTCACTCCAACTTCCTGAGCCTTCATACCCACGAAGGAAACTACCAGAGTCTTTGCAGAACTCACTCAATACATAATCATCTTATTATCAATATATTATACTATATTTATTTTTAAATCATCATCCATTTATAAGAGATGACGTTCTAAATGCCCAATAAGCATATTTATTTAACATACAACACATTAAGGTATTTAGTGTAAATAATAGCTACATCCGTAATACTCCCAAATAGTGCTGAAGTTCTACCGATTTCTTTCTGATTTTTTTGATCTAGATTAAACTATTTTGCAGGATTCCGATACACATTTTTAAGCCAATACTCACTACATTTATTTTAAAATATAGCTGCTTCTTTATCTATAAAACTCTATTTACTTACAATGTGTAAGTAAATAAAAAGAGCCGAGTTCTGACTAATAGAACCCGGCTCTCAAAAAATATTATTCTATCTTTTTATGGAAGAGTAATAAGAATAGAACCACCTTCGCCTGTGTAATCAAATCCACCTTGTAAAGCTTCTATATAATAGTAAGGAGCTAACTGAAATGTTTTGTCATCAAGCTGTTTATTATTTACCAAACTGATTCCTGCAAAATCACTTGGATGGTGAGCATAGATTGCATTTGAAGCATTCCCATCATAGTTGATTCCAATAAAGAATTTATTATAATAAATGATGCCATCCTTAATCCAAAATTCAATATAGTCACACGAAGTTGCGGCTACAGCATTTCCCCATTCACCGTCATCATTTTTCAAACCTTGTTCATAAGGTTTCATTACACGATAACGATCAAAGCCATCCGCTTTTTGAATTTCCACATTATAAGGCTTTTCTGTAAAAGCTAAAACATCTGCAAATGTACCAGTCCCCAAAGATACCCAGTTATAGTCTTTATTAACCGTAACTGAAACAGTATTACTACCACTTATAGGTTCATTTGTATTATCCAATGTTAATGTGACATTCAATTCTTTGCCAATTTCCAAAGGAGATACATTTACAGTGATTTTTGTCATATTTTCACCTGCTGCAAAAGTATAGCCAGAAACGGTACAACCGCTCAATGGTTCGTCATCTACCATAGCAGTCAATGCAACAGTTCCACTTAATTCACCACCAGCATTTGCACGTACAATGTCTACAGTAAAAGTCGGATCAACCGGTGAAACTGTAATGTTGGCTAAAGAAGCATTTATAAAGGCCGCCCCATCTGTAGCATCTGTATATATAGCACATTCTTGTTCACTATCACAGGCAGTAAAGCTCAGTGTAATTAATAGAAGAGCTATCAATGTTGATATTTTTGAAATATATTTCATCGCTTTAATCTTTTAATCAGTGAATAAATTTTATTTAGTATCACCTACCGGATTTTGGTCTTTTGTCGGATCCATATTAACATTTCCATCAAACTCAGTTTGAGGAATTGTCAATACCCACATATAGCTTTCCGGGTCATTTGCATTGCGATTAACAAGCAAAGCATCAGTCGGCCAACCCATTTCTGCAGTTCGTTTGAATCCCTGTTTCAAACGGCGAATGTCATAAATACGCCCAAATTCACCCCAAAGTTCAATTCTGCGTTGTGTAATAATTTCTTCCAATAGCGAACCTGTATAATCGGTAGTCAATTTTCCCATAGATGTACCGGATTTTTGAGCACAGTTGTAAGATGCGTCACGCTTACTCATTAAATCCATTAAGTATTCACGTGCACCGGCGTCATTTCCTAAACGGCATTCAGCCTCCGCTGCAATAAGATACATCTCTTCAATACGCATCCAGACATAGTCTCCCATCCAAGTTTGGATATCAGAAAACTTAAATTTTTCCTGCTGATAACCACCATCTTTATTGTTGGCATCTTTGGGATTCCACCATACCAGACGTTCGTCTTCCGTACCTATTTTTCCATACAGTTCCTTGCTGATCTGCTTACGGGCTGTTGCTCCATATTTATCGGCTGTTGCATCCATGTGTGAGAACAAGCTTGCATACATACCGCTTTGATCAGAAATGATTTCAGCTCCCCACATGACATTAGATGCGCTTGTACTGTTCAGACCTTTAAATTCTGAAACTTTTGCAATCGTGCATTTACTTGTCGCAATTGCATCTTCTGATGCTTTTTTAGCTGTAGCCCAATCTTCCATCACTAATGCGATACGAGCTTGTAAGCCCAAAGCCGTGGTATAGTCAATATGTGAAATATGTTTACGAGTTGTACCGTTCAATTTTTCGACTGCTTTATTGATGTCACTCACAATCTGATCATATGTCTCTTGTACCGTAGAACGTGGTTTACCTTCCGTTCCGGCAACTGTCGGCTCGATATAGATCGGACAACAAGGTTCAGCCTCATGCCCTTTATAGGTCCGGGCAAAACTCTGCGCTAACATAAAATAAGAATAAGCACGTATTGCGTAAGCTTGCCCCATAATGTAGTTTACTTCCGCTTCTGTACCAGCCATAGTCTCTTCTGCTGCAAGTATATAATTTGCATTAGATATCCAAGTATAATAGCAATTCCATAAATCATATGGACGCCAAGTAGTAGTGGTATATCTACTTTTACGTTATACAAACAATCGTACCAAAACCAACCGCTACCAGCTGCGGCCATGATCATATCTTCTCCCATAACATCAGCCATCAGATTGTAAGCACTGATACCGAAGCACTGATGCGTGTTTCCTGTTGGAGACATGCTGAATACATGGAACGATAAAGACCGTTCAGGGGAACTAAAGCCGCATTTGCATTTGCCAATAGTCCACTCCCGGACATTGAATCGGTCGGATTGGTATCAAGAGAACTTCCAAGCAAGACGACAGAGTCGTACAAGCCACCAAACCGACAATCATATATTTAAATATCTTTTCATCTTGTTTCTTATAAAATAATGTTTCTATTTTAGAAATTAATTTCTACACCAAAAGAATAAGTCTTATTAGGAGCATATGAATAATCCGTTTCACCTTTGAAACTATATTGAGGATCCATACCTTGCAAATGTGAGAATAATGCCAAATTATCAATAGAACCAAATACACGGACATTACCCAATTTTGCTTTTCTCATCCAGTCCTTGGGCAAAGAATAACCTAATGTGATATTTTTGATTGCAAAATAAGATGCATCAACCAAAAAGCGATCTGTTGTTGTATAAGAACCATTGATTTCCACACGAGGAACATCTGTGATATCTCCTGGTTTCTGCCAACGGCGCAACTGGTGTTTGTTCCATGTATTTGTCGCATATTGAGCATTCATAGAGCCCATATACAGGCCATCATATATTTTACCACCAATAGAATAAGAAGTCAAGATTGATAAATCAAAACCTTTGTAAGAAAAATCAGTACCAATACTTCCGTAGAGATCTGGAATACGACTTCCCAAATAATATTTGCTGGTTGATGCTTTCGAATAGTCGTCACTAATACGTTCATTGATGATATTTCCATTCTCATCCTTGTCGTACACCCAATAAAGCTGAGCTCCTGTTGCCGGATCTACTCCTGCAGATTTAGCCATATAGAATGTATTGATAGGCATACCTTCTTTGATACTATAAACACCTTTAATAATTTCAGGTGCTGTATTAGTCAGTTTCAAAACTTTATTTTTTACAGTAGATCCCATCAAACTTATATTCCAAGTGAAATCGTCTGTTTTAATAGCCGTACCTCTTACTTCAAATTCAAAACCTGAGTTTCTCATATCCCCGACATTAGCATTGTAACCATTGAACAGTGGAAGTAGCCATTGGATAACTCAGTAACATGTCAACGGTTTTACGATTGTAATATTCGGCATTGACAGTCAAACGACTATTTAATAATGTAGCCTCAATACCAACGTTCAAATTTCCATTTTTTTCCCAAGAAACAGCTTGATTTTCCAGAGAAGAAACCAACCCACCTATTTGATTAGAATTCGGCCATCCCAAATCATACAGACTTTGCCATAAATAATAATTACTTACTCCACCAGACAGAATATTATCATTACCTTGTTGTCCATAGCTTAATTTCAAAGACAGGTTGTCGACCCACTTAACATCTTCCATAAAAGCTTCTTTAGAAATACGCCAGTTTCCACCTATAGACCAGAATGTACCCCAACGATGGTCTTTATGGAAGCGAGAAGATCCGTCAGTACGCAATGATGCTGAGAAATAATATTTTTCATCATAATTATAGTTGAAACGTCCTAACCACGATTCGATACGATATTTGTCCGTATAAGAATCGGCTGCATACAAAGTTGTTCCTGGACGAAGTTCAAGGATACCGTCTACCAGATTTGTCTTACCTGCTTGTAAATATTCATAACTATAAGCATAAAACTCATGTCCGGCCAGAACATCAAAAGAATGTAATCCGAAAGAACGGTTCCATGACAACAGTTGGTTAAAAGTATAACTCTGCATACGTGTATTATACTTGGTCAACAAACCACCTGCTGTAGCCTGGTTACCGTGATACATATTCATATAACTCATCCGTGCCTGATTACGGTAATCAAGACCGAAATTCACATTCAGTTTAATTCCCTTGAAAATTCCGAAGTTATCTTTATCCGAACCAAAAGTCACGCCGGTACGAAGGCTCGCTACATCATTCTTTTTATTCGACTTGTCATCAGTCAAACCGCCAACCGGATTGTAATCTGTATAACTTCCCGGACGTCCATTTTCACCATAGTCCAACTGAGGTCTACCATCTTCACCTAATACATTCTTTCCATCCAATCCTTTCATATAGACAGGGAATAATGGTGAAACAAACTGAGCAGAATACCATACATTTGATGTGGAAGATCCGTCATAATCACTATAATCCTGTACAGAATTAGATAAGGAAGCATTTACATTGGCCTTAAACCAATCTGTTACATTGGAATTAACGTTTACACGAGCATTGTAACGTTGGAAACCTGTATTGATAAGAATACCGTCTTCATTCAGATAACCAAGAGAAAACATATATTTTGTTTTTTCAGAACCTCCATTTACAGATAATTGGTGTTCTTGTCTGAATGCATTATCTCGTTGAACTGCATCCATCCATCGTTCATCCCAGGCAGAAACAGCATCAGCTTGTACCATTCCTGTTTCAGGATTGATCAAATTGTCCCATGTATAATTCTTAAATGGATTATATAGTTCACCTCCTAAATTGGCACTTAGACCAGCTCTTGCCATCTGTTGTGCTTGTTCCCATGAATAGCCTGAGTTGAAAGCATAACCGTTACGAAGAGCTTCATAAGTTAATTGCACAAATTCTTTCTGATCGACCATGTCATACGGCTGGATAGCACGTGAGGCCCATCCTACAGTAGAACGCCATGTTACTTGAGCTTTTCCTTCTTTACCCTGTTTAGTTGTGATCATAACGACACCGTTCGCACCACGCGCACCGTACAAGGCACCAGCAGAAGCGTCCTTCAATACAGTCATAGACTCAATATCAGACGGATTGATAGAACTTAAAGAACCATCGAACGGAATACCATCGACAACGTACAAAGGGTCTTGTGATGCATTAATTGAACCATAACCACGGATTACAATGGAAGCATCTTCACCAGGCTGTCCGGATCCTGAAGTTGTCAACAGACCTGTAGCCTGCCCTTTCTAACCCTTTTTGTTAAGTTCGTAATAGGACGAAGTTCTAACTTTTCATTATTAATCGTAGAAGCCGATCCCGTAAAAGAACTTTTTTTCGCGGTTCCATAAGCGACGACCATTACTTCATCAAGCATCTGGTTGTCAGATTCCAAAATAATTTTCAAATCAGATTTCACTCCAACTTCCTGAGCCTTCATACCCACGAAGGAAACTACCAGAGTCTTTGCAGAACTTGGTACATCCAGAGAAAATGCACCGTTAAAATCTGTTACTGTACCTATAGTCGTACCTTTAACAACTATAGATGCACCAATGATGGGCTCGTTGTCTTCCGCCGAAATAACAGTACCTGTTACTTTCGTCGTCTGAGCGTTGGCCATCCCAATACCTAATAATAGGCAGAATAAAAGGAAAGTTAACCTTTTCATAGACACACTTTTTTTGTTTAACTTATAAATAACTAATTTGCACTATCTGTTTTTATACGTACAAGCAATGTATAAATATTCCTAAGAGTGGGCAAATGTAATAATAAATTTATTATAACAACTAAAAACTAATAGGATTTTACAAAAATGGGGATGATAATTAACAAAAGATCATGCAAAATCGATATTTTGTATTGATTTTGCATGAAATTTCTTTTAATTCCGCCCCTTTAAAATTTCCTATTTTTAAACCCTTCGTTTTTGAGTCATTTCAAGGGGGCAAAAACAGTTTAGGACCACCAGGGTAGAAAATTCCGAAAACCTGATGAAGGGGTGTAGAATTTGAAGCTATTGGGAGAATGAGAATTCAGCATCAGGTTTGCCTCTGTAAAGCTATGCCTTAGTGACCGTAATGCATAGCTTTATCCATCGTAACCAATAGGGTTTCGGATCGAATGCTAACCTGTAATGAGTTTACTCGTTTTTGTTCTTTGACAATTTGCCATTTTTCTATGACAAAGCATGATATTTTGCCATGTTAAAAAATATTACCCGCTATACTAATTCCAAATATGTGGGGTACTAATTCGATTTTGGCGGGCGAGTAGTGACATTTTGATAAAATCAAATTCCTCCCAATACAATATTAGCGTCAATATTCAATTTTTTGCTTATCTCACGCACAACTTTCAAAGTTGGTTCCCATCTTTTAAGGGAAGAAGTATTTCTACACGTTTTACTGCCTATTCGTATTGGACTTGATTTTCAATATATAATTCAAAATAATATTCTAATATTAATAATAATAAAATCGAAGTTTGGGATGGGGAAATTAGTAGAATGATAGTCCCGTTTAAAGGCTTTCTTGAATAGGATGTTACTTGAATTATTAATGCTAATGTATTGTTTGTAAATGAAATACACGTTATTACTGCTTGATGTATCTTGTTCTATATACATAAAGATAATTGAATTGGATAGAAGCGTAAAGTATTGACAATCATTAATTTTTAATGGTATCAAGTTCTGCAAAGACTCTGGTAGTTTCCTTCGTGGGTATGAAGGCTCAGGAAGTTGGGGTCAAGCCGACATTACACGTAGTATTGTCTTCTGATAATCAAATGCTTGATGAAGTAATGATTGTAGCTTATGGTACAGCTAAAAAGTCTTCATTTACCGGAGCTGCTTCATCGGTGAATGCAGAGAAAATATTAAAAGATGTACCTGTTACATCTTTTGAACAGGCCTTGCAAGCGCAACAACAGGTCTGACTGTAAATTCGAGCAGTGGACAGCCTGGTGCGGGTTTAAGTATCCGTATTCGTGGTACAGGTTCTATGAACGCAACAAATGAACCTCTTTATGTAATTGATGGTGTACCTGTTGTTTCCGGAGATATTGCCGTATCTGGGGTAAGCAATGACTCAAAAGCTTTCAATATTATGTCTTCAATCAATCCAAGCGATATTGAAAATATTACAGTTTTGAAAGATGCTGCGGCTGCTTCTTTGTATGGTTCACGTGCTGCAAATGGTGTAATTCTTATTACAACGAAAAGAGGTAAAGAAGGCAAAACACAGATCAATTTTAAAGCGAACTGGGGGTTTTCTGATTGGGCTGTTAAAAACAGAGAAACTGTTTCAGGAGAACAACAGCACGAACTTACCTATGAAGCATATTACAATGAAGGTATTCTGTATAAAGATATGTCAGAAGAAGAAGCAAGAGCTTATGCACAAGATGGTGCGGATACTTTTGCCCCTCTGAGAGATCGCTATTCAAACTGGGAAGATGCATTGTTCAAGAAAACAGCATTCAACCAGAATTATGAATTTTCAGCACAAGGAGGTAGTGAACAGACAAGTTTCTTTGCTTCATTAAACTACAAAACAGAAGATGGTATGATCAACACGACCGGTATGGAAGGTTTTACCGGTAGAGCTAACATAACCCACAGGTCAAAAGACGGAAAAATGCAGATGGGGGCGAACATCTCATTCTCAAAACAAAAATCCGAAATGGCTTCAGAAGGGACAGCTTATGCCAATGCCTATTTCGTTAAAAACTGGTATGCAATCCCCAACCTTCCTATCTATAATGAGGACGGCTCATTCTACGAAGGTTTCCCATTGGATCAGTTAAATGTACCCAACCCTTTAAAAGACCAAGGGATGGACAAAATACTTCCGAAGTATTGAGAAGTACGAATTCTCTTTGGGCGTCTTACAAAATAATCGAAGGCCTGACAATCAAAGAAACAATCAGTTATGATTTTATTGACAATCAGTCTACGACTTACTGGCCGATGAATTCTAATAACGGTGAGGCTTACAAAGGTTTGATGATTAAATATCCGTATCAACACCATAATATCTATTCATCTACAGTGTTGAATTATACCAATACATTTGCTGACAAGCATAATTTGGATGTTTTGGTCGGTTGGGATGTCGATGACAGAAAAGAACAATATGTCCAGGCTGTCGGAGCCAACTATCCGCACGATAAACTGCCGGAACTTGAAAATACTTCGGAACCAATGACGGCTGCATCCGGATACAAGGAAGATCATCTGTTGTCTTTACTTTCCCGTATCAATTATGATTATGACAACAAGTATTATGTTTCAGCTAACTATCGTCGTGACGGTAGCTCAAGATTAGGAGCAAACAAACGTTGGGGTAATTTCTGGTCTGTTTCAGGTGCTTGGAGATTGAGCCAGGAAGCTTTCATGAAAGACTTGACTTATGTCGATGACTTGAAGCTGAGAGTTTCTTATGGTATAAATGGTACTTTACCCTCTAAATTTTATTCTCATTTAAGTTTGTTCGGTTATGGTTATAACTATCAGGATCAACCGGGATCTGCTCCTACGACTATCCCTAATCCTGATCTGGGATGGGAAAAGAATGAGAACTTCAATATCGGTTTCGATGCCAGATTGTTCGGACGTTTAAGTGTCGCATTCGATTTCTATAATCGTGAAACAAAAGACTTGTTGCAGGATGTTCCGGTTTCCATGACTACCGGTTTCAAAAACACATTGAAAAACGTAGGAGCTATGAATAACCGCGGTATAGAATTGGACATCAACTATGATGTATTCAATGAAACAGCCGTAAAATGGTCTACAGGTATTGTTTTGTCTCATAACAAAAACAAGATTAGTAAACTATATGGAGGAAAAGACATTATTGACGGAACTTCCATCTTGAGAGAAGGCGAGTCTTACTATTCTTGGTGGAGCCGTGAATGGGCTGGTGTTGATCCTCAAACCGGTGAAGAACAGTGGGTATTGAACACTGAAAACGAAGATGGAACTATTAATCGTGAATTGACAAAAGATCCATCACAAGCTCAACGTGTTATTATCGGAAAACCGGATCCTAAAGTAACCGGAGGATGGAGAAATAACCTTTCTTGGAAAGGCTTGGATTTAAGTGCTTTGTTCTCGTTCTCTTTAGGTGGACATATCATGGATGATCCCGCGTTGCTATACACAGATACAGATGGTGAAACCGCATATCAGTCCATCGGTATCCAGCAGCTGGACAGATGGCAAAAGCCTGGTGACATCACAGATGTCCCGAGACGTGTCAATAGTTACCAATATGCTCGTTACGGAAGTTCCCGTCACATGAAAAGTTCGAATCATCTTCGTCTGAAGACCGTGACATTATCTTATAATTTACCGTCAAAATGGATGCAGGCTGCCGGAATGAGAAATGTCAGAATCTTCGCATCTGGTAATAACCTGCTGACATGGGCTGCTTATAAGAATATTGATCCGGAACAGCCGGTCAATGGTGTGGCTACTTGGCGTTGCCGAACTTGAAATCAGTAACATTTGGTATTGAAATCGGATTGTAATCCGGAATTCGTTTTACTATAAATAATAACAATGATGAATAGACTAAATATAAAATCTATGTTTGCTGCTGTAGCAATCGCTTCAGTAACATTTACATCTTGTGATGGATATCTGGAAACTTTCCCTTCAGATTCATTGGTCAGTACAGATGCTATCACGACTTACAAGATGTAGAAACAGCACTAAATGGTACATACTACAGTTTAAAAAGTGCCAGCTATTATGGTTGTGATTTTGTATCACGTGCTGAAGTGGGGGGTGAAGATGTACAGACAATTTCTTCCGGTGGTTTAAGAACCGATACTTATTATCGTTTCACACACCGTCAGAATAACTCTCCGGAAAACTTGTGGAGTTATCCGTATGCTGTTATCAATCGTGCGAATGTATTGCTGAATGCAATTGAAACAGGAGCCTTCCTACAGGAGACGAGCTCAATAACGCAAAAGGAGAGGCTTTGGCCCTTCGGGCTTTATGCCATTTTAATCTCTTGATTACATACGGAAAGCCTTATTTTGTAGAAAATGGAGCGACTCCGGGTGTCGTACTGGTAAAGGATGTTTTGAGTGCAGACGACCTTCCTGGCCGTTCCACTGTAGCAGAAGGATATGAAATGGTTATCAACGACTTGGAAGAAGCTTTAAAATGTATCGGGACAGAAGTAAAAGACGGACGTTTCAATAGTTGGGCAGTAAAAGGGTTACTGGCACGTGTCAATCTATATAAAAGAGATTGGGATAAAGCTTTTTCTTATGCTGAGGATGTAATTAATAATTCTCCGTATTCTTTGCTGAAAACAGAGGATTATGTTGCAGCATGGTCAGGAAGATACTCTTCAGAATCTGTATTTGATTTGGAAATCTCAGATTTGGATGCAGGTGATCGTGAAATGTTTGGATATGTGGTCGATCCTGAAGGATATGCGGCAGTTTCCAATACGAAAGAGTTTGAAGATCTTATCAATGAGAATCCGGATGACATCCGTCGTAATTTGTTGACTGAGACATCGGTCAAGGGACGTACTTATATGAATAAATATCCGGGCATCAATGGTAAAACGGCTGTAAACAATATCCGTGTAATTCGTCTATCAGATATTTATTTGATTGCTGCTGAGGCTGCATTAAAAAAACCTTCTGCAGATCAGGCAAGTGCAAACAAATATTTGAATGCAATTATTAAACGTGCTATTCCTTCTGCTTCAGATGTGACTGCTACCGAAGCATTGGTCTTGAAAGAAAGGCGCAAGGAATTAGTGATGGAAGGTCATCGTTTTCATGATATCATGCGTTTGGGAATTACGGTAACTCGTAAGGGGGGATATCATTTCCTGAACAATACAGATCTTATATCTCCGAGTTATCAGGATTATCGTACAATTTTGGCAATACCACAGTCTGAAATAGATGTTAATCCTAACATCAAACAGAATGAAGGGTACTTCTAAAAGGATAATATTCAAATGATAAATAGGCTGTTATGTAAAAATGACAGCCTATTTTCTTTTGTGACTATTATGTATTATCAGTACCTCCTTTTTCAATATTATTTTAATCGATATGTATGAAACTGATTAATTTGAAATAGATTGATTTCAAATTAATCGGTTTCATATTTGTGCCTTCCAACTATTGTTGCTACATTTTGTTTATATATAAAAAGATTATCTTATGGAGGCTCCATTTGTTTACGGGCGTATTGCCGATGACTTAAATTTTACTGATAGGGAAGACGAGGTTGCTTTGTTAACGCAAAACTTCAAGAATCTCATTAATACCATTATTATATCTCCACGCCGCTGGGGTAAAACGTCTTTGGTAAATAAATGTGCCAGACTTTTATCCGAAGAGAGTAAGGATATACTGGTCTGTCAGGTCGATATTTTTAATTGTAGGACGGAAGAACAATTTTATACGGCTTATGCTAATGCTTAATGCGGATATCTACTTCTGCTTGGGAGGAATTCGTAGCAGGAGTAAAAAAATACTTGAGCCGAATGGCACCTACCGTTTCTCTTTCTGAGGGTAGTCAAAACTATGAATTGTCTTTTGGTATCAGTTTTAAAGATAACCGGTTATCTTATGATGAAATATTAGATTTGCCACAACAAATTGCTAAAGATAAGGGTAAAAAGATAATTGTCTGTATCGATGAATTTCAAAATATCAACGAATATGAGGATTCACTTGCATTTCAACGTAAACTTCGTGCCCATTGGCAGACGCATACATCTGTCTGCTATTGTTTGTACGGGAGTAAACGTCATATGTTACTGAGTATTTTCAATGATTACAGTATGCCTTTTTATAAATTTGGCGATATCTTATTCTTACAAAAAATAGAACGAAAAGACTGGGCTGCATTTATATCCCAACGGTTTGCTGATACCGGAAAGCAAATATCGGATGAACTATCAGGTATGATTGCCGATAAAATGAAAAATCACCCGTATTATACTCAGCAATTAAGCCAGCAAACTTGGCTGCGTACTTCAAAGGATTGCTCAGAGGCTATTGTCAATGAGGCGTTCAGCAGCTTAATCGGACAATTGAGCCTGCTATTTACCAATATAATAGATACTTTAACTTCCCGTCAAATTAGCTTTTTGATAGCAGTTGCTGATGGAGTGGTTAATTTTTCTTCTAAAGACATTTTGAAACAATATCAACTGGGAACTTCAGCAAACATTAAAAACCTGAAAAAAGCGACACTTGAAAAAGAACTTGATCGATATATTGCCTGGCAATACAATAGAAATCCAAGATCCAGCTTTTGAGTATTGGCTTAAAAATGTGTATCAGAATCCAATAAGATAGTTTAATCTATATCAAAAATCAGGAGTAAGCCGGTAGAACTGTGGCACTATTTGAGAGGTATTACAAGTGTGGCTATTTTTACATTAATCACATTAATGTGTTGTATATTAGATAAATAGAATTATTTGGTATTTAGAATGTTCTCTCTCATAAATGGATGATGATTAGAAAATAAATATGGATTAATGTGTTGATAATAAGTGTATTATATATTGAGTGAGTTCTGCAAAGACTCTGGTAGTTTCCTTCGTGGGTATGAAGCTCAGGAAGTTGGAGTTAAGCCGAAAGTAAATGTGGTGTTGGAAGGTGACAATCAGATGCTTGATGAAGTGATGGTTGTTGCTTATGGTACAGCAAAGAAAAGTGCTTTCACTGGATCTGCTGCAACAATTAAAAGCGAGAAAATCACATCTCGTCAAACCTCAAATGTTACAAATGCTTTGACTGGACAGGTTGCTGGTGTACAGACAACGAGTAATAGCGGACAGCCTGGTAAAGATGCTGAAGTCCGGATTCGTGGTATCGGATCTATTTCTGCCAGCAATAAACCTTTATATGTAGTTGACGGTGTTCCCTATGACGGTGAGATTTCGGCGATTAGTACTTCTGATATCGAATCTATGACTGTGTTGAAAGATGCTGCTTCTAATGCGTTGTATGGTGCCCGTGGTGCTAATGGTGTTATTTTGATTACGACTAAAAAAGGTAAAAGTGGTGAAGCTCGTGTCAGCTTTGATGCAAAATGGGGGGTAAATAAACGTGGAGTACCTAATTATGAAACAATTAATGACCCTGCGAAATTCTATGAACTGAATTATTCTTCTATTTATAATGCAGACTTGAAAGGCTATGCTGCAGCTGGTGATCTGGTAAATGCTAATGCATATGCTAATCAAGCTTTACTTTCCGGTACTTATTTAGGATATCAGGTCTATTCTGTGCCGACAGGAGAACAGTTGATTGGTATGGATGGAAAATTGAATCCTAAAGCTACACTTGGTTATTCCGATGGAACTTATTATTATACTCCGGATAATTGGTCTGATGAAATTTTCGAAAATAATGTTCGTCAGGAATATAATTTAAGTGTTAGCGGTGCTTCTGACAAAATGAATTATTATATGTCCGCTGGCTATCTGGATGATCAAGGTATTGTCCCTAATTCAGGTTTCCAACGTTATTCTGCTCGTTTGAAAGCTGATTATCAAGTGAAATCATGGTTGAAGATGGGAGCTAATGTTTCATTTACTCACTATGATAGCCGTGAACAGGATACAGAAGGTGGATCTTCAAATGCGAACATATTCTATGCTTCTAATATTATGGGAGCGATATATCCGATGTATATCCGTGATACGCAGGGAAATATAATGACCGATAATCGTGGCTTCCAACGTTATGATTATGGAAAGAAAGGACAAGATACGAATGGATCTCGTAATACTATCCCTAATGCTAATCCACTGGCCAGCTACATGTTGGACAAAATGAAATATTCCGGAGACGTAGTTAGTGCAAATGGTTTGCGGATGTTGATATCTGGGGTGGTATTAAGGCTAAGGTGAATATTGGAGTGGATGCCAATAATGTTCGTAATACTGATATGGTGAATCCGTTTTATGGGCAATATTCGGAAACGACAGGTGTCGGTGGTTTGATTTCCGTTTCAACCCAACGTACATTTAGTGTAAATCAACAGTATTTATTGACATACAATAAAACGTTTAATGATGTACACAATCTGGATGTTTTAGCAGGCCATGAAAGTTATAACTATAAATACCAATATTTATATGGCCAGCGTGAAAAACTGTATAATCCGAATGTTCCGGAATTGGATAATGGTATTTCAAATCAATATAACTCATCTTATTCAAAAGATTATGCAACTGAAGGTTGGTTGTTCCGTGTTCAGTATGATTATGACGGAAAATATTTCGGTTCAGCTTCTTATCGTCGTGATGCTTCTTCTTGTTTCCATCCGGATAATCGTTGGGGTAACTTTTGGTCTATTGGTGCAGGTTGGTTATTGAATAAAGAACTTTTCTTGGAAAATCAAAGTTGGATTAATATGTTGAAGTTTAAAATCAGTTACGGTTTGCAGGGTAATGACAATTTGATGTATCAAGGTGGGTTATATCGCAACTATTATCCATATCAAGATCAGTTTACTTTGGCAAACAGTAATGGAGATTTCTCAACATCTCTATATTATAAAGGGAATAAAGATATTACATGGGAAACTTCTCATAGCTTCAATACCGGTTTTGACTTTACGTTGTGGGGAGGTAAGCTGAGTGGTTCTGCAGAATACTTCTCTCGTAAGACTACGGATATGCTTTATTTCAAACCTGTTGCAGCCTCAATGGGATATTCTCGTTTCCCGGAAAATGTCGGTTCTATGGTGAATCGTGGCGTTGAAATCGATTTGAATTCGAATATTATTGAAACAAAAGATTTTTCATGGAGTGTAAATTTGAACTTGACTCACTTCAAAAATAAAGTGTTGGAACTGGCGCCTGAACTGAATGGCCAGATGATTGATGGTAGTCGTATCTATCGTGAAGGAGAATCTATGTATCAGCTTTATTTACCGAAGTATGCCGGTGTAAATCCTGAAACAGGGGAAAGCCAGTGGGCTTTATTGAAACCGGATGCTGATGGCAACACTGTTACAACGTCTTATTCTACTGCTACAGAAAATCGTTTTGCAACAGGAGATATTCTTCCCAAAATATATGGAGGATTCGGTACAAGTTTTACTGCTTATGGTTTTGATTTGTCAATCTCATTCGCTTACCAGGTGGGGGGACGTGTTTTGGATTACACATACCAGGAATTGATGAGCCCTGCTGCTACAGGTAGTGCTTTGCATAAAGATATGCTGAATGTATGGACTTCTGAAAACAAGAATACAAACATTCCTCGTATGAATATAACTGATAAGTACACAAACAGATTGTCTGACCGCTTTTTGACAAGCTCTGATTATCTGAGTCTGCAGAATATCACGTTTGGTTATACTCTGCCGAAAAACTTGACTCGCAAATTACAGATTGAAGGCGTCCGTTTGTACTTTGTTGCAGATAATGTTGCATTGTTGACTGCTCGTAAAGGGCTGGATCCACGTCAAGGTTATGTCGCTTCTGATAATGTTTATTCACCGATCCGTACGATCTCAGGTGGTATATCATTGAATTTCTAATCCATTAAATTGTTTTTGAATATGAAATTAACAAACAAATATATAATGTTCGCAATCGCCACTCTTATACTGGCATCTTGCGATTTGGATAAATATCCTGAAGGCCAATATGTCTCTGACGGGCAGAAAGAAGAAACGATCAAAGACAGACCTAACTTGATCACGGCTGAGGTAAATGCTATGGCTGCTAAATTGAATGCTTTCGGAACGATTTCCATGATGCATCTACTTCTCATAATGATTATGGAGTCCCAGCTGTCTCTATGGCGTTGGAGTCAGGAGGACAGGACCTTGTTGCATTAGTGACAGGATATAATTGGTTTAACACTTCCCAAAACTATTCTGACCGTGTTTATGACAGTTCTATGGATGAGCTGATCTGGAAAACTTTTTATAATCATCTGAAGGCAGCCAATAACGTATTGAGCTTGATTGATCCTGCCACAGAAGACGCTTCTTTGAAAACTTATCGTGGTCAAGCCTTGGCTGCTCGTGCATACGACTATTTGAATCTGGTTCAGATTTATCAGTTTACATATGCAGGTCATGAGAATGCTTTGGCGGTTCCTATTGTAACAGAAAAGATGTCTGACGAAGAAATGCAAAATAATCCTCGTGCTACAGTTCAGCAGGTATATGATCAGATTATGAGCGATTTGAATCAAGCTGCAGAATTGTTGGCCGGTTTTGATAATGGAGCGAATAAGGACCAATTAGATGAAGCGGTCGTATATGGCTTGCGTGCCCGTGCCAATCTGTTGATGCAGAAATGGGCTGATGCTGCAAAAGATGCAGAAAGAGCTATTGCCGGCGGAACTCCGCAATCATTGGCAGAAGTATCTACTCCGACATTTAATTCAGCTACTGCAAATTCTTGGTTATGGGGTGTCATGATTACTCCGGATAACGATGTTGTACAAACAGGTATCATAAATTGGCCTTCTCATTTATGTTCTTTTACGGGGAATGGATATACTTCAGGCGTGCCTGACGGATACAGAAAAGTAAATACGGCTTTATATGACAGATCCCGGATACTGATATTCGTAAACAATGGTTTTTGTCTCCGGATAACACATCTTCGTTGATAGACAACGAAAGATAGAAGGTTATTCTATTGTTGAGTATTTTGGTCTTGAACCATATGTAAACACTAAATTTGGTGCTTATCAGAGTGTGTTTGGGAACACAACTAATGCTTCGGATTGGCCGTTGATGCGTGTGGAAGAAATGTATTTGATTAAAGCGGAGGCTGAAGCAATGAGTGGAAATCTGGCGGCAGGTAAGTCTACATTGGAAAACTTTGTGCAAGCATATCGCGATCCTTCTTTTGTTAGCAAAGCAACTTCGCCACAGCAATTTCAAGATGAGGTCTGGCTGCAGCGTCGTATGGAACTTTGGGTGAAGGTCATTCGTTGTTCGATCTTCTGCGCTTAAAGAAGCCGGTTGTACGTAAAAATACGAATTATCATGCTTCCGTACAGTTTAATTTGGAGCCGGAATCCCAAATAATGATCTATCGTATCCCACAATGTGAAATGGAAACCAATACAGGCATTTCTGATACAGATAATAATCCGGCTGCTCCACAACCTACCTTATAAAAGAAATAAGGTTTACATCCGGAAAAGGGCTAAAGAGGCGTGTTTTTTTCGAACACGTCTCTTTTTTTGTCTCTGTTCCGGGCTTTTGCAGGATCGTTTTGCGGATAGCTGTTCGTCTATTGAAACACGAAATATAACAAACTTTAGTTTGTCTCATACGAAACAAAGAACTTATTATTGTTCCTTCGTGTTCTCATTCAGAAAATAATGTATATCATGGAAAAAGTTATTTACAATCTGGTGTTCAATCGGAAAAAGCGGTTGAATGCAGAAGGAAAGGCTTTGATTCAGGTAGAGGCTTACTTGAATAGGCAAAAGAAGTATTTCTCAACAAAAATCTATGTTAAGCACACAGTGGGATAGCAGGAGGAAAGCTGTGAGGAACCATCCTAATATGGATGAGCTTAATCAGTACATTGAGGATTATATTACTTATTTGGAACGGATCGAATTGGATATGGTCCAGAGCGGACGTCCGTTCTCTTTGAGGTATTTGAGAGAGAAAGGAGATTTTGAGTCTGTTTCTACCTCTTTTGTCTCTTTTATGAAAAATGAGATCGATCATAGTAATTTAAGACTGTCCACATTGAAAAACCACTTATCCACTTTGCAGGTTTGTGCCAGTATCAGCACAAGTCTCTTTTGACGATCTCACCTTTAATTTCCTTTGTGATTTTGAACATTTTCTTCTTGAGCAAAGTATCACCGAAATACGATTGCCAAGCATATGAAGCACCTGAAAAGATATGTTAACCTGGCGATTAATAAGGATTTGTTTGAATTGCAGAAATATCCTTTTCGCAAATATAAGATTAAATATATGGAGAGCAAGCGTGGTCATCTGACACCGGAAGAATTGGGGAGGTTGGAGAAAGTCGCTCCTAAATTGCAACGGACGCTCAGACGGACGCTCGATATGTTTCTTTTCAGTTGTTATACAGGGCTTCGCTTTTCCGATATTGTAAATATACGACCGGATAATTTTCATCTGATCGATGATAAGTTATGGCTGGTCTATTCATCGGTCAAGACGGATGTGAACGTCCGGCTTCCTTTGTTCCTGCTGTTCGACGGAAAAGCTCTTGCAGTCTATGAACGCTATCGCAAGCGTTATTCAAGAACGCTG
>ENA-OQCK01000445-OQCK01000445.1-human-gut-metagenome-genome-assembly--contig:-NODE-445-length-22760-cov-2.638669_pt1 | contig 22760 bp, 24 predicted proteins | sample MGYA00242498_ERZ504578 | MGnify/ENA primary metagenome ERZ504578 (study PRJEB26092, sample SAMD00036229) | human gut metagenome | host: Homo sapiens | study: EMG produced TPA metagenomics assembly of...
TGCGAAGGTGCAGAGCTTTTCCTTTGCGAATACGGATCATTTTTCCACATCCTCGCTGATAACCAGACTGACGAGTGATGTGACGATTTTGCAGACAGCAATCAGTAACGGAGTTCGTCCGATCGTACGATCCCCTGTTATGCTGCTGACCGCACTGGTGCTGACCTTCACCATCAATGCCCAGCTTGCCGTCGTCTTTTTGATTGCGATTCCCGTTTTAGGAATAGCGCTGTTTGTAATCGTGCGAAGGGTGGGGCCGCTGTATCGGCTGATGCAGGCATCCATCGATAAGGTAAATACCATCGTACAGGAAAATCTGAATGCAATCCGCGTTGTGAAATCCTATGTTCGCGGTACCTATGAAGAAGAAAAATTCGAAGAGGTCAATGACAGTCTGCGCTCAGCAAGTGAACGCGCATTTCGCACCTCTGTATGGAATCTGCCGCTGTTTCAGCTGGTTATGTATACCACGGTTGTCTGTATCATCTGGTTCGGCGGGAATATGATTTTTGCCGGTACGATGAAGGTGGGAGAGCTGACCGGATTTCTGAGCTATGTATTGCAGATTTTGAATTCTCTGATGATGATCAGCAATGTCTTTTTGATGCTGACAAGATCCATTGCCAGCGGTGAGCGTATTCTTGAGGTGCTGGACGAGGAGGTGGATATCCGTGATCTGCCACAGGCAACAGCGTCTGTGCAGCATGGGGATATCGCGTTTGATCATGTGTATTTCAAGTACAGGGAGGAGGCAGAGGAATTCGTTTTGAGTGATATAACGCTGCACATTGAAAAAGGCAGCACGGTCGGTATTCTCGGTGGTACCGGTTCTGCGAAAACCACGCTTGTACAGCTGATTCCACGACTTATGATGTCAGCGACGGTGAAATTCGCATTGATGGGAGAAATGTTCGAGAGTATCCGGTGGAGCATCTGCGTGATGCCGTAGGAATGGTACTGCAGAAGAATACGCTGTTCAGCGGGACGATTCGTGAGAATCTGTTATGGGGTGACGCACAGGCCAGTGATGCAGATATAGCATGGGCATGCCGTATCGCATGCGTGGACGAGTTTATCAGCAGCTTTCCCAAGGGCTATGATACTGACCTTGGACAGGGCGGTGTCAATGTTTCCGGTGGACAGAAGCAGCGTCTTTGTATTGCACGGGCATTGCTGAAGCGTCCGAAGGTACTGATTTTCGATGATTCCACCAGTGCCGTCGATACCGCTACAGAGGCCAGTATCCGGGAAGGTCTGGCATCCCTGAAGGATACAACGAAAATCATTATCGCACAGCGTGTCACCTCGATTCAGCATGCGGATCAGATCGTTATTCTGGACGATGGGAAAATACATGCCATCGGTACGCATGATACGCTGCTTGCATCGGATCCGATCTATCAGGATATTTACTATTCCCAACAGGAAGGAGCTGGTTTATAATGGCTAAACAGATTACAGGCAAAAAGCCGAAGAATATGAAGAAAACCATACGTACCTTTCTGCGTTATCTGGGTAATCATAAATTTGCACTGCTGCTTGTGGGTGTACTGGTCATTGCCAGTGCCGGGGCAAACCTGTACGGCACCTATCTGCTGAATCCATTGATTGATAATTACATTCTTCCTCATGACTATGACGGACTTGTGCGGGCGGTTCTGTTCATGGGACTTATATATGCAGGAGGAGTTTTATGCACAGCGGTATACAAACAGCTGATGACACATACGGCGCAGAGCATTGTTAAGGAAATTCGGAGGATTTGTTTTCCAAGATGCAAAAGCTCCCCCTTCGCTTCTTCGATACCAACACACACGGGGATGTCATGAGTCATTTTACCAATGATCTGGATACGGTACAGGATGCCTTGAACAACTGCTTTGATAATCTGATTCAAAGCTTTGTCATGATTACCGGAACACTGCTTGCCATCCTTCTGCTGAACTGGAAGCTGTCACTGATTGTTATGTTCTTCATGGTTATCATGTATCTGATGATTCAATATTTCAGTAAAAAGAGCAAATACTATTTTTCACATCAGCAGGCCGCCATGGGAAAGCTGAACGGCTTTATTGAGGAGATGGTTGACGGTGTCAAGGTGGTTAAGGTATTTAACCATGAACAGAAAAATTATGAGGAATTTGAACGTCGCAATGAACGTCTGCGCAGGGCGAGTACGGAGCATTGACCTATTCCGGCAGAACGATTCCAACGGTTGTCAGCATTTCCTATTTCAATTATGCCATTGTCGCATGTATCGGTGGATTCTTTGCGATTGGTGGAGAAATCGGACTGGGGGCACTTGCTTCCTATCTGGTGTATGTACGCCAGACAGCGCTGCCTATCAATCAGTTTACCCAGCAGCTGAACTTCATACTGGCCGCAATGGCCGGAGCGGAGCGTATCTTTGAAATGATGGAGGAATGCGAGGAGGTGGATGAAGGCCGTGTTACCCTGACCCGTGTTCGAAAGCTGGAAACCGGCAGATTGCAGGAATGTCAGGAATATACTGGGCACTGGGCATGGCGGCATCCGCATGAGGACGGCAGTGTAGAGCTTGTGGAGCTGCGCGGGGATGTGCGCTTTCATGATGTCGTTTTCGGCTATGAACCAGGGGTCACAATTCTGAAGGGAATCAATCTGTATGCAAAGCCGGGGCAGAAGATTGCATTTGTCGGCAGTACCGGTGCAGGAAAAACGACAATCACCAATCTGATCAATCGGTTTTACGACATCGAAAGCGGCAGCATTACCTATGACGGTATCGATGTCAAGCTGATACACAAGGATGACCTGCGTCGTTCCATTTCCATCGTATTGCAGGATACACATTTATTTACCGGAACGATAGCGGATAATATTCGCTATGGTAATTTGCATGCGGATATGGATGATGTGATCAACGCGGCAAAGCTTGCCAATGCACACAGCTTCATTAAGCGTCTTCCAAACGGCTATGACACGATGCTGAGCGGGGATGGAGCCAATCTTTCTCAGGGACAGCGGCAGCTGCTTGCTATCGCAAGAGCGGCAATCGCTAATCCGCCGGTTCTGATTCTGGATGAGGCAACCAGCTCGATCGATACACGTACAGAGAAGCTGATTGAAAAGGGGATGGACCGGCTGATGGAAAATCGAACGGTTTTTGTGATTGCACACCGCCTGTCCACTGTGCGTAATTCCAATGCAATTATGGTTCTGGATCATGGAGAAATCATTGAGCGCGGAAGTCATGATGAACTGCTGGAGGATAAGGAAGGTATTATCAGTTATACACAGGACAGTTTGAATTGGATTGATTTAGAATAATCAGGTATCTCATGAAAACGGGATACCTTTTTTTGAAGGCTTTACGGTATTGCGAAAACAGTAGTACAGTATAGTTATTGAAACTAGATTGTACAATTACTTTAATTATGTTATACTGTAAATGTAATGCGAATACTTAGTTTTATTCTTTAGAAAACGGAGGTAACCCTATGAACAAAGAAAAAATTGCTGTCCTCGTCGATACCTGCTGTGATGTCCCGCAGACATTTGTAGAGCAGTACCATATGTATGTCATCCCGTTAAAGGTAGTATATAAGGATGCGGAATACCTCGATGGTGTTGATATTACACCGGAGCAGGTATATCAGGGCTTGGAAAGGGAGGTTCCGAAGACCTCGCTGCCAAGCGGAGAGCGTATAACAGAAATTTTTGACCAGATTCGAGCGGACGGCTTTCAAAAGGTAATTGCAATCACACTGTCCAGCGGTCTGAGCGGAACGAATAATATGATTCATCTGATTGCGGATCAGCTGGAGGATATGGAAGTATTCATCATGGATACGAAAAACATATCGATTGGCGGCGGATTTCATGCCATTCAGGCAGCCCGCTATATTGAGGACGGATTGTCCTTTGATGAAATAAAAGCCAAGCTGATGCGCGGTATTGATCAATGCAAAGTTTTCTTTGTAGTGAAGACTCTGGAATACCTGCAAAAGGGTGGAAGAATCGGTCTGGTCGCATCGCTGTTTGGAAATGCCTTGAATCTAAAGCCGATCATCTCCTGTAATGATGAGGGAATTTATTATACGGTCGCAAAGGTTCGCGGAAGAAAGCAGTCAATCACCAAGACAAAGGAGCTTGCTTTGGATTTTGCGCAGGGACATAAGCGATACAATGTTGCTATTATGCACGGGGATGCACAGGAGATGGCAGAGGAGATTCGTGACTGTATTATGAAAAAGCTTCCGGGTACTGATGTGTTTATCATGAAACAGGTATCTCCTGTACTGGGCGTGCATACCGGTCCGGGTACGCTGGGAATCTGTGTGCAGATACTGGATGAGGCTTAATTAACATAAGAAACAGAAGAACGCTAACTTAGGTGGGCTTCTGTTTTTTATCAGGAATATCGCAGCTTTACAAAGATTGGCAACGATGTATAACCACACGAGTAAATACAATGATTTCTTCCTTTGAAGGAAATAGCTTTAGGATAAGAAAAAAAGACTGAAGAACTCAGGGATTTGTCAGGCTGCGAAACGTATGAAAAAGACGATTAAGTATATTGGAGAATACACAGCTTTGAATATTACTATTCTAAGTAATTGTCAAAATGTAGAAAGCTAGCATTGGCTGTCATTTTCTATGCTTGCTGGATTGGGTTTATGATAGGTATAGCATTGTTTTGATAACTCCATTTACATTTTGCAGTACAGGATGGATTTTTTGATAAAAAAAAGAAAAATAAATGTTGACTTACAGCCGGTTTGAATATAAACTATTAGTTAGGCACTTATGCCTTGTAGCCCCGGAAACTACATAGGAGGATATCAACATGCGCCAAACAACATTTGCAAAACCTGCTGAAGTTGAACGTACTTGGTACGTTGTTGACGGAACAGGTAAGACATTAGGTCGTTTAGCTACAGAAGTAGCATCAGTATTAAGAGGAAAACACAAACCTACTTACACACCAAACGTGGACTGTGGTGATTTCGTTATCGTAACAAACGCTGACAAAATCGAGCTTACAGGAAACAAGCTGGACACTAAAAAATACTACAACCACTCTGGTTATGCAGGAGGACTTCGTACACGTACTGCACGTGTCATGAAGGACAACTATACGGTTGAATGGGTCGAAAGAGCTATTTACGGTATGTTACCTCACACAAAACTGGGTGACAAAATGCGTAGACACCTGTTTGTTTACGAAGGTAGTGAACATCCACACACAGCTCAGAAACCAGTAGAGCTGAAAATCAAAGGTTAGGAGGAATAAGAAATGGCAGCTAAGAAAAATACAGTAACTTACAATGGTACAGGACGCCGTAAAACTTCTGTTGCTCGTGTCTTTATGACTCCGGGTAGTGGTAACATCTCTGTTAATGGGAAAACATTAGACGAGTATTTGCCACTGGAAACTTTACGTATGGTTGTTCGTTCACCACTTGAATTAACAGAAACTTTAGGTCAGTTTGATATTAAAATCACGTTCAAGGTGGAGGTTATACAGGTCAGGCTGGTGCAATGCGTCACGGTATCACACGTGCTTTAATGGAAGCTAGTCTGATTATCGTCCTGCACTGAAAGCAGCAGGATTTGTAACACGTGATTCCCGTATGAAAGAGCGTAAGAAATACGGTCTGAAAGCGGCACGTCGTGCTCCTCAGTTCTCAAAGAGATAGAAAGCACTTGTTTTCTATGCTCACGTACACTTACGTGTGCTCACAAAAGCCCCATTTTTATGGGGTTTTTTGTTGTTTGCATGAGTGTGTGTGCGTGATATGGAGGTTCTAGTTAGATAGCATGCCTGCGCAGAGTTTTTGCGTATCCTGTGGTATAAGATTCAATTATGCAGTAGCCTCATCATTAGCTCGTTCCATCTTAAAAAACGCAGTTGCTAATCATCACAAATCAAGGAATACCTTTAAACGAAGAATAGCATAAAATATCATGCATAAAAATAAGAATACTGCTAAACTATTCCTATAAGAAAGTTCTGAAAAGGAAGGGATTCTATGAAGTATACAAAAGCAACAGCACGCACCTTATATCTAACCGGTTCAAGCTATGAAATCGGATTTCGTCTTGGAGACGTAATTTCTAAAGACACTGTTTGGCGGAGAAAGTGTGTATCTCACAATAACAAAATGAATCAGAATAGATTAGAAAAAATAAATAGTCTATTGGATATCTGGTGTCCGGGATTATGTGATGAATTGAAAGGAATTGCAGATGCACTTCATGTTGAGCCCAAGGATTTATATTTCTATCATATGACACATCTGGTACCGAATTGTTCACAAATCGCGGTATGTTTCTCAATCACAAAGGAAAAAAAGCCTCTAACTTGCACGCAATTTTGAGTTCTCCGATGAAATTGAGGATTTCACTTTGATAAAAACCTCTGTTACGGGAAAATACACGCATATGGGAACCTCTATTCTGGCCGCCGGGCGAGATGATGGCATAAATGAATATGGTCTTGCTGTCACCATGACCTCCTGTGGTATGCCAGTTGTGGATTTGCCATATATGAAAACGCCCTGTATAGAGGGACTGCAATACTGGATTGTTGTTAGAGCTCTTTTGGAAAACTGCCGTAATGTGCAGGAAGCATTATCGTATATAAAGGATATGCCAATTGCCTTTCACATGAATATGATTATTTTTGACAAGGAAGAACATGCCGCTCTGATTCAAACCTATGCCGGTATGAAGGCGATTCGCTGCATCACGACTGAGGAAGCACTGCTATTCACAACAAATCATGCGGTTTTAGACGATTATAAGCATTTGGAATCTGGTGCCTTTAAGCACAGCGTGCGACGGTATCAATATATCGAAGGGAAATTATCCAATAAAACGGATATCACACGAAATACCTTAAAGGAAATGCTGTTATCCGATTATCCTGAGGGGTTGTGCTTTCATCACTACAGGGAAAGCTTTGGCACAACTAAAAGTATGATCTTGTCCCCTTTTGACAATACTATTGAATTATGCTGGGGTGGTCTTGCAAGAAATACTTGGAGATGCTATTCTTTAGATGATATACAGGAGGAGCAAAGGGACATTGCTCTTGCTGTTGAAACAGATTAGAAGGATATATTTGAATGGATTCCTCTGTAAAGGAGCAGCTTATGGACTATAAAAAAGTGCTGGAGCAGGCAGTGATTTATATAGAGCAGCATTTAAATGAAGCGTTGAGTGTAGAAGAGGTCTCTAAGGTTACCGGTTATTCCTATTATCATTTGAATCGTCAGTTTATTGCGGTATTAGGAGAAAGTATAGGAAATTATATTAAGAAGCGCAGATTGGCAAATGCTGCGCAAAAGCTTCTTTACACAGATGAAAAGATTATTACGATTGCGCTTGATAATAATTTTGAATCAGCTGAAGCTTTCAGCCGTGCATTTAAAAGTGTATATAAAGTGAATCCATCAACATATCGAAGCAATCGTATTCATACATTTGCCTCAGGAAAGCAGCGTCTGAATGATGAAAAAATAACACATCTGATGGAGCATATAAATGTTCATCCAAAATTTGTTGAGCTTCCTGAAATTGAAATTGCAGGTATCCGTAACGAAGTATCACTGCATCAGGATGAGCTGAAGGAGCATTGGGAAGCATTTTACAAGCTGCTTCCGGAGCAATACAGAAATCGCAGAAGATTTGGCGTTTATGAATCCTGTGACAATCTGACCCATTACATGATTCATGAGGATATGCAGTTTCATGAGGTATTGGGGTTCGAGATGAATGCCGCAGATATGATTTCGGACACTTTTGTGCGCCGTAGATTCAAAAAGGACGTTATGCAGTATTTACCCATCATGGTGGTTTACAAACGCTGTCACAGACAATTAATTATATCTGGGGAACATGGATTCTTTCAACAAAAGAGGTGCTTGCTTCCAGAGATTCTTTTGAGCTGTATGATGAGCGGTTTCACGGTTATGCTGATGCGGATACAGAAATCGATATTTATGTGGCGATACAATGAAAGCAGTTATATAGGGGAATGGATTCACACATATAAAAATGTGCTTTTCGCATATGCCTGTCTGTGAATGGTGTGGTAATTATAAGAAGGGAGGACTCTTATGCTTTACAAAGCGACTTATTTTTCGCCCGTTGGAAAAATAACATTGGCTTCAGATGGTGATAACATAATCGGTTTATGGTTAGAGGGTCAGAAATATTATGGCGGCACACTGACTGAAAAATGCATCACGAGGAGAATATTCCTGTTTTCCTATCCGCTAAAGCTTGGCTGGATAAATACTTTGCGGGTGAAAGACCTTTGATTGAGAATCTTCCGCTTTTACCAAAAGGTGGAGAATTTCGACAGAATGTGTGGAAGCTTTTATGTCAGATTCCGTACGGAGAGGTGGTGACCTATGGGGATATTGCAAGAAAAATGGCAGTTGTCACAGGTCAGCCGAAGATGTCTGCACAGGCAGTCGGCGGTGCTGTTGGTCATAACCCGATATCCATTATCATCCCATGTCATCGTGTAGTTGGCACAAACGGCAGCTTAACTGGCTATGCAGGAGGAATTGATGTGAAAATCAAATTGCTTACACTGGAGGGGGCAGATATGAAGAGGCTGTTTATTCCGAAAAAAGGTACAGCTCTGTGATTGACAGATTTCCTCTGGAGACTGCGAAATGACAGTGTATCTGGATTATATACTACCAATGCTGTATGCCCTTATAGAACTTACAGTAGGTTCACCTAAAGTAATTGCTTTGGAGAGATAATCTATGCTATGGTCTAACTGGCTGCTACTGCTTTAAGCCGACACACATGTGTTTATGTATGCGTAAGGTTCAGAAAAGCTTTCTGTATACGGATGAGGTGATGACGGATACAATCAAGCATTTATTAAAGCTATTGTTATATTGGGAGTAAGCTTACAAGCATGCTGTATACATGAATTGTAGAAACAATATGTGGCTTTATGAGTAGTGCAGTAGAAATACAGACGCCTGCATATTTGAGTTTCAGAGCAGAAAAAAGGATTATATACGGTCTCATTAATGATTCGTATATAGTCCTTTTCGTTTATTTTTCGCTTTGCGGATAATAGCATTTTAAGAAAGCTTCCTTGAATTCCGCAAACCGATCCTCCAGAATTGCCTGTCTTGTATTCTCTGTAAGGCGAATAATAAAGCGTAGATTATGCAGAGTAGCAAGGTTGAAATATTTGTGCTTACCTCTGTGCTTCCGGATTTCCACAATGCACGAAGCTCTCCGCGCGTCCATCCGGCTTGACAGGTTGGGCAGTCACAGTTCTCATCCAGCAGAAGCGGACTGTCTGTAAACTTTGACAGCTTGATAGGGCCATGCTTTGTATACAGCTTTCCATGCCTTGCTTCACGGGTTGGCGCAACACAATCAAAGGTATCTGCACCCATTTCTGTACCAATCAGAATATCGTCAGGATGGGAAAGACCAAGCAGATGCCGCGGCTTGGTTTCCGGAAGCTCTTCACAGCACCAGCGCAATATGTCACCAAGGCTTTCCTTTAGAAAAGCACCGCCGAGACCATAACCATCAAAATCCATTTCAGCAAATCTTTTAGCGGTTGAGCGGCGCAGGTCCTCCCAGCGTCCACCCTGTAGAACACCATAAAGTGACTGATGATATCCAAGATCATCACAGTGCTTTTTGTGTTCATTTATACTACGGATTGCCCAGCGCTCTGTACGGGCCAAAGCCTCAACATTATATTCATAACTGTCCGCAAGGGATGTCAGCTCATCATAGGCCATATGAATATCAGCACCGATTCGGCATTGGATTTGCATGGATTCCTCAGGTCCGATAAAATCCTCCTGATCTGTAAACGGGTCATGGAATCTGACACCATCCTCTGTAACATGTGCAAGTCGATCTTTGGGATCTGTATTTATGACATCATTTTCCCGCTTCATACTGACTACTTTTCCCATACCGGATCCCAGAGACATAACCTGAAAACCTCCGGAATCTGTCAGCGTAGGTCCGTTCCAGCCGGACCATGACGCAAGTCCGCCGTTTTCAGCAATTTCAAAGGAGGCATTACGCAAGTGGTATCCGTTACTCAGCATAGCCTGCGCCTGTATCAGGTACAAATCCTCCATAGATACAAATTTCACTTCACCCTTTGTACCAACACTCATAAATGCCGGTGTCTTGATATCCCCATGGGGTGTATGAATAATACCGGCACGGCCAAGCTTGCCTGGTATCCGCTTTATTATTTCAAAGCTGAATGTATTGTTATTTTTATAGTTTGTCATCTGTTATCTTACCTCTTAATAAGTTTGCTATGAATGCTTCTATCGGTGAGAATACAATTTCAAAGCCGATTCCCAGAACATAGGCGAATACTGCCTGTGCAAGAAACTCCTGAAAAGTAAGGACGCCGATAAATGCAATTGTCTCAAATATGACACAATCAATAATATGCGCAAAGGCTGAAGAGCCCAGCGCACGCGCGATAAAGCTGGAAGCGAAAAATCCGTTTCCGTTTTTTAATCTTGTGAATATATAATTGTTCAGGAAATTTGAACAAACATATGCTGTCAGCGAACCGATAATAATGCGGGGAGTAAATCCCAAAACACTTGCCATAGCAGCTTGCATTGTCCATCCTTCATAAGGAGGAAGCGCGATTACTATATAAAACACGATAATCGCAAGTATATTAATAAAGAAACCAGCTAGAATAATATTTTTGGCAATCTTTTTTCCATAAAATTCAACAATCAAATCTCCGATAATATAAGTGATCGGAAATACTACGACACCTCCATCAACTGCAATACCAAAAAAATTCCATAGCTTTACTGCTGCTAAATTTGAAATTAACAGCGTACTCGCAGAAATCGTTGCGAAATAGATTAAAAGCCTGAGTTTAAAATTTGACATGGAAGTATTATAACATAATTTTTTTAGAATGCGAACTATTGAATACAGATCGATACGGTTAGATTACTATCGTTTTATGTTAGTGATGTAGAATTAGAATTAAAAAAATGAAAGGACCTTACAGGGATGCTATCTGTGGAAGTTCGCAGGAGCACGTAAGTTTTCATGCCAATGTGTGTGTTCTCATTACAACGGTTAATTTATATGCAGAACAATGACTTTGGCCTTATTTGAAAAGTGGCGGGTTCTATATATGGTGAGGTATTCTTATAGAAGAAGCCTGACAGAATAATTAGATTTTTAAACTTGGAAAATGACATTCGCAAAGGAAGCATGTATAATGAAGGTATACATAGGAAAGAGGGTATTGTTATGAAACAAGAATTGATGAATGCTATCACAGAAAAAACAAAGGAGCTTATGAATTCTGTTACTTGCAGTGCAGAAGCAAGGGCTGCGGCTCAGACAGTGGCTTGATGCGGTAGGCACACAGCGCATTGAGGAGGTAACTCAGGCGTATATGAAAGAACTGGAGGAAGATATTGTCACTATTCAGGATTTGATTGCGCTGGCAGAATCAAATCAGGGAAAGCAGATATTTGGTGAAGAGAAGGCAGTTCAGGTAGCGGAGCATGCAAAGGAAATCAAACAGCAGGGAGCGCTATACTGCGATTGTCCTGCATGTACAGCGGCTGCCTATATTCTGGAGAAAAGGATGAGCTTCTCAAAGCAGTGAGAGATAAGTAAAGAGCAGCAATTTGATTTGTCTGAAACCATAAGTAGGGCAGGAAAAAGGTTTCTGATCTATTGAAAACACAATAGAACAGGAACCTTTTCCTGTGTGAAAGATTCTGACTTTTTCATCCTTTTTCATAATTGCTGAATAAGTAAAATGAAAATTCTGAAGCCGGTGAAATAAATTGATGAAAGACTGTCACAATAAAAGAAATTTACCGTCTAATAAGATGTAGGAAAATAAGGAGGATGTATGGACAAATTTTTTATAACCTGTATGTTAGGTATTGCAGTCGGGGCAGTAGATATTCTGCCCATGGTGAAAATGAAGCTGGATAAGTATTCAATAGCATCGGCATTTGTATTTTATTTCACCTTGCCGTTTATCATATTGAATACAGAGTTGTTTCATGTGGTATGGTGGATAAAGGGAGGCTGATTGGCGGAATACTGGCTCTTCCCATGATTATCATCGTATCCAAGGAGGACAAGAAATCTGGACTACCTATGCTGATTATGTCAACCATGCTGGGCGAGGTTATCGCGATTTTGGCACACCTGTTTTCATTGTAAATTTATTTACTGTATAAATACTCCCGGATTGCTGTCAACATGCACAGTGTCCGGGAGTTTTATAATAGCAATGAATTTGGTAAAGCTACTGTATCTGTAAAATACTGAAGACACCAGATGGAGAGTTTGCAAGCAGTGAAGATGTATATAGGAAAGAGACCTGAACATCTGCACTAATCAGCGTATTTACAAGAAATGTTCCGCTGACACTTACTGTTGGTGCCGTTAATGTAGCGTTGGCGCTTGTCGCAAAGCCTGTTTGGGAAACACCGTTTAGCTGAGGTGTAACACCGATTGCACCTGCTACAGTTACAGATGCTTTTACCAAAAAAGAAACCTGATAGACATGTCCGGCACTCAGATTGATTGCAGTTGTACTTGCTGCTGAAATAGTTGTTCCGTTGATAAATGCAGTAGAAAATGTAATGAGAGAGTTGCTGGATATGGACGATGCATTGACAGAAAATTGTCCATTTTGCGCTGTTGCGGTCGCCCCCGTGCTACCGGTTGCTCCTGTTGGTCCGGTAATTCCATTGGCTCCGGTTACACCGGTATTACCCTGTGGTCCGGTTGCGCCTGTGACTCCGTTAGTACCAGTTGCCCCGGTATTACCGATAGAGCCTGTAGCTCCCGTTGGACCAGTCGGTCCCGTGCTTCCATTGGCTCCGGTATTACCGGTCGCTCCTGTGGCACCCTGTATGCCGGAAGTCCTGTAGCTCCCGTGCTGCCGGTTGCACCTGTCGGTCCTGTGATGCCGTTCGCGCCTGTGCTGCCTGTGGCCCCGGTAGGACCTGTAGCTCCGTCTGCACCTGTTATACCACTTATCCCGTCGCTCCGGTTATTCCAGTTGCTCCGGTTGAACCTGTGGGCCCGATGGGACCTGTAGATCCCTGTATGCCATCAGCTCCTGTATTACCGGTCGCCCCGGTTGCTCCAGTATTTCCATCATTGCCAGTCGCTCCGGTATTTCCCGTAGGACCTGTATCCCCGGTTGCACCCGTAACTCCGGTATTGCCAGCAGGACCTGTCGGTCCTGCTTCTCCGTTTTGTCCGGTTGCTCCAATCGGTCCTGTAACACCAATGGCCCCAGTAGGACCTGTATTGCCGGTTGCCCTGTGGGCCCGCTAACTCCATCAGCGCCCGTTGCGCCTGTCGCCCCTGTGCTGCCTGCTGCCCCTGTTTCCCCGGTTGCCCTGTCGCTCCATCACTTCCAGTCGGTCCTGTGTTTCCGGTTGCACCTGTAGGTCCGCTCGCTCCTGGTAAACCAGGTTCACCACTTGCCCCTGTAGCTCCCGTTGCTCCATTCTCTCCCGTAGCTCCGGTAGCTCCCTGTATACCGGTATTTCCAGTTGCTCCTGTTGGTCCTGTATTGCCTCTGGAACCTGTTGGTCCTGCTGTTCCGTTCGCGCCAGTAGGCCCCGTCGCACCGCTGATTCCTGTCGCTCCTGTTAACCCTGTCGCACCGGTTGTGCCTTTCGGTCCTGTTTCGCCCGTTGCACCATTTGGTCCTGTTGCACCTCGTGCTCCGGTAGGACCTGTACTTCCATTAGCACCAGTCGGCCCCGTCGCACCACTGATACCTGTAGCGCCGTTTGCTCCTGTGCTTCCTGTAATACCTCGCGGACCTGTCGGTCCAGTGGGACCTGTAGGCCCGGTAGGACCTGTAATCCAGTATCCTCCAGCATCTTCAGCATATTCTTCACCTCCAGTCTATGTTATGTCGCTTTTCTTAAGTATCATAGGTATTCTGCTTGGTTACCAAGAGGTTTCTCCATGCTTATGGCTGTTTGAAAGTATTCAATGCAAAAGGGGTTTCTGAAAAAGAAGGTTGTTTTTTCTATTTTACCGTGTTTGACGCTTGCTCTTGCTTTGTACATTCGAAAGGCTATTGCTGTGTTACTTCATAACAGGATTTTCTTAAATAGTGTGCAGTTATAGTGTCAGCCTGTTCAAGCATTTGCTTTGGTGTCCCCATGAAAACAACCTCTCCACCTGCAGTACCGCCATCCGGTCCGATATCTATGATATAATCTGCCTGCTTCATCACATCCAGATTATGCTCGATAATGATAACTGTATTACCTCGTTCTACAAAGCCTTCCAGCAGCTTCATGATACTTTTGATATCGGATGCATGAAGACCAGTGGTTGGCTCATCCAGTATAAAAATATTTCCTTTATTTTTAAGATGCTTTGCAAGCTTAATTCTCTGACGCTCACCACCGGAAAGTGTTGAAAGTGGTTGTCCGAGTGACAGATAGGATAAACCTACCTCGTGCAGGGTGCGCAGTTTTCTGAAAATCTTTGGCTTGTCATTGAAGAATTCCAATGCATCTTCAACGGTTAATTCCATAATGTCGGCTATGTTATGTCCACGGTACTCATAAGATAATGCTCATCGCTGTAGCGTTTTCCTTCGCACATTTCGCATACGGTTGTTACAGGTCCATAAATACGAGCTCTGTAACAACAATTCCCTTTCCATGGCAATGCGGACATGCTCCTTTGCTGTTGAAGGAAAACATACCGACATCAATGTGATGTTCATTTGCCATCAGCTTTCTGATATCATTACTGAAATCCAGGAAGGTTGCAGGTGTAGACCGGCCGGTTGCAGTTATTGGTGTCTGATCCACGAGGACTACACGGTCTTCGTATTGCTTTGCAAAGACATCACGGATAAGAGAGCTTTTTCCTGAACCTGCCACGCCGCTCACCACTGTAAGAATATGCAGAGGAATATCCACAGAGACATGCTTCAGATTGTGTAGTGATGCGTTATTTATGGAAAGATATTCAGTTGGGATTCTGGGCTGATTTTTTATCCTGATTTGCTCACGCATTGCATGACCGGTTCGTGTATCTGAACATAAAAGCTGCTCATAACTTCCCTGAAACATAATCCTCCCGCCATTTCTTCCTGCCAGTGGGCCTACATCTATTATTTCATCTGCTATTCTGATGACATCCTTATCGTGTTCTACTACCAGAACTGTATTTCCTCTATCTCTCAGCTTGCGAAGCAAATCTGTCATTCTGTATACATCTCTTGGATGCATGCCTGTGCTTGGTTCATCAAATATATAGGTTAAACCTGTCAAGGAGCTCCCCATATAACGGACCAGCTTCAGTCTCTGTGCTTCACCCCCTGATAGTGTGGAGGATTCTCTGTTCATGCTCAGATACGGAAGCCCGATATCAATCATACGGTTCAGAGATGCAGTTAGAGCCTCTATGATTGTGGTTACTCTTGCATCCTTTATTCCACTGATAACATCCCGTAACTTCAGAAACTCCATGTCACAAAGATCAGCAATTGTAAATCCGTTGATTTTACAGGACAAAGCATGCTCATTTAATCGCTTACCATGACAAAGTGGGCATTCTTTTTCCTGTATCATCTCTTCTAAACGTTTTTTTGAAACCTCAGAGGAGCCCGAATGGTCCCGGTTGATAAGAAGTCTTGAAAAATGATTGTGAATACCTTCAACACGTTTATTCAACCGTTTATCTCCACGTTTGTAGGCTCCGTATAAAAGAAGATTGTATTCCTGTTCGCTATAATTTTTTAGCGGCTTTTCAAGATCAAACAAACCGGATTCTGTGTACTGTCGATAATACCAGTTTCCAGGATGAAGGCAGGAAGATCGACCATTCCCTCCTTCCATGATTTCTCGGGATCTAGTGCTTTACATATATCCAGTTCAATAACTTTTCCAAGCCCTGAGCACTCCGGACACATTCCACTTGGATCGTTGAAGGAGAAATAGGAGGCGCTTCCTATATAGGGGGAGCCTATTCGCGAGAATAGCAGTCGCATAGCAGAGTAAAGATCACTGATGGTGCCAACGGTTGATCTGGCATTCCCCTGTAGTCTGCTTTGATCGATAATAACTGAGGCACTCAAATGATCGATGTGATCTACTTTAGGCTTTTCGAATTTAGGAAGGCGTCCTCGTATGAAAGCAGTATAAGTCTCGTTCATCTGGCGTTGACTCTCTGCAGCAATTGTATCAAATACAATGCTGGATTTTCCAGAGCCGGAAACTCCCGTGAATACAACAATTTTGTCTTTAGGTATGGTAAGAGATACATGCTTCAGGTTATTTTGATTCAGTCCTCGAATCACTATGCTGTCTTGTTTTTTCATTTATAACTCCTTTGCTAGTTCATGATAAATATCAATACTCATTATATAGTCTCCCCTAATGGTAGAGTCAATAGGGTTATTCTGTTTTTGAAGTAGATAACATCTTATAGCATGATTTCATATAGCTGTGCCTTCTCGTAATTTTAAGACGATATCATCTGTTGCTTGGTGATTTTACTATGAGACAAATTGCTTAACCGTATTACATTGATGTTCATTTACGGATAATGACAAATGAAGATGCAAGACATCATTTACATATTGCTTTTATATGAAACTGTCTGATTTTTATAATGAGACTGGAATACCTGTTCGATCAGCATATCTTGTGAAAACAGATAGGGCCAATGTTTTTTACAGAAGATTCATTGACTTTGTGAAAACGCTATCTTACAATATATAAAGAAATGAATTGCCATAGAAAAGGAAGGTGGTAACATGGCAAAGGTTTTAATTAGCCCTGGAAAATATGTACAGGGTGCTGGTGAAATGAAAAAACTGGGAGTATACGCAGAAGGGTATGGAACGAAAGCACTGATTTTGATCAGTGAGGGCGGATATCGCAGAATTGGAAAGGATATTGAAAACAGCTTTGCTGGAACAGGCTGTACGTTTATTTTTGATTATTTTCATGGAGAATGTTCAAAACATGAAATAGAGCGGTTACGTGGAGTTATGAAGAAAAACACATGTAATCTTGTGATAGGTATCGGTGGAGGAAAAATCTTTGATACAGCCAAGGCGGTTGCACATTATGAAAAAACTGCTGTTTTGATTTGTCCAACCATAGCGTCAACAGATGCTCCATGCAGTGCCTTTCCGTAATCTATACAGATGAAGGGTTTTTGAAGAATATCTCTTTTTACCTGCTAATCCGAATCTGGTCCTGATGGATACAGATATCATTGCAAAATCTCCTGTAAGACTTACTGTAGCTGGGATGGGGGATGCTCTTGCAACCTATTTTGAAGCGCGGGCATGTGAGCAGAGTGATGCGGTGAGCTGTGCAGGCGGTAAGGTTACCGGAGCTGCTATGGCACTTGCAAAGCTGTGCTTTGAAACTTTAATGGAGGAAGGTGTGAAGGCGAAGCTTGCTTTGGAAGCGGGCGTGTGTACTCCTGCTGTTGAAAAGATTATAGAGGCTAATACGCTGCTTAGCGGCATTGGCTTCGAGAGCGCTGGTCTTGCAGGAGCTCATGCGATTCATAATGGTCTGACTGTATTGGAGGAATGCCACCATATGTATCATGGCGAGAAGGTTGCATTTGGCACCATTGCACAGCTGGTTTTAGAAAATGTTGAAGCTGCTGAGCTGCAGGAAATCATAGAATTCTGTATTGAGCTTGGATTACCTGTTACACTGGAGGAGCTTGGTGCTGCTGAAATCACAAAAGAGAAAATAATGGCAGTAGCGAAGGCAGCATGTGCGGAAAATGATACACTGCATAACATGCCGTTTGAGGTCACTCCGGATAAGGTGTATGCGGCTATTATCGCGGCAGATGCTTATGGACATTATTTCCTTAATGAAAGCTGATACACACCAAGTGAATGTGTGAATTACATTACAGATTATAGCAAACAGATAGAGTGGATGATGACGCCATTCTGTCTGTTTTTGCTTTTCTGTATATTCAGAAACGACATCCTGAAATGCAGCTGTAGCAAATCGCTGGCATTGTAATGCACTCTTTTCCATTACGAGGCAGCTATTGGATAAACATATCTCTTGTATAATTGATTATCAAAAGGGCATACTCCTGTTACAGAATGATAGTATTATGTTATGCTGATGCAAAGGAGTAGAGATACTATGAGAAATGTAACGTTGTTTATAGCAATGAGTCTTGATGGATATATAGCAAAAAAGGATGGATCTGTTGACTGGCTGCAGGGACAGGAAACTGAACAGGATGATATGGTGTCTTATCAGGAATTCATACAGGATGTGGATACCGTGATAATGGGCTGGAATACCTATCATCAAATAATTACGGAGCTTTCACCAGAACGTTGGCTTTATGAACATTTGGAAAGCTATATATTTACACATAGGAAATTGATCGGTAAGGAAAATATCCATTTCATTCAGGGAGACATATGTGAAAGTATACTGCATATGAAAAGGCAGGAAGGAAAAGATATTTGGATATGCGGTGGTGCAGATATTATTCAGCCCTTAATTGAACAGAATATAATTGATACTTATCATATCTCTGTGATTCCGATTATATTAGGCAGCGGTATACCATTATTTCAAGGGCGAAAAACAATTTTGAAATTAAAGCTTGCTGCCTCTAAATCGTATAACGGCATTACAGATTTGATATATAAACGAAGATAAGGCAGAAAAAACCACACTGCCTCGAATGCATTGAAATACTTTTCAATCAGGCGATATCAGAGCGGCTGTAAAGAACTTTTCCAATAATTTTTACAGGGAGATCTCTCACTTCCTCCTGCGTAAAGTAGCGGGCAGGCACTGTGGGATTGGCTGCCTCCAGAATGAGGAAAGGTTCTTTTTTATAATGCGTTTTACGGTCACCTCTGTATTTCCAATCAGGATTACAGCGATAGTACCACTTTTTACATCATCACACTGCTTTACATAGATAAGATCCTGATTATGTATATGAGCACCTGTCATGGAGTCACCGCAGACGCGAAGAAAATAATCGCCCCGATAGTAATCGCTCTTTGATACCTCCTCATAGCCTGCCAAATTTTCTTCTGCAAATAATCCATATCCGGCCTTTGCTGTTCCAAGCAGCGGCTTTTCAAATCTGTCAGAATTCTTTAATAAGGATTCTACATCTGTACCCAGCAGATAAGAAAGCTTTTCAATAACAGCAGGCTTCATGACCTTAGTCTCACCCTTCATCCACCGTGAAACCGTTGATTTATTGACGCCGACATGCTCTGCTATATAGTCATTGGTAACACTCATCCGGCATTTATATTCATTTAATAAATCTTTTAGCTGCATAATGACTCACCTCTTTTCATCATTATAAATTAGAATAACAAAAGTTGCAAGATATTTCATTAAATTCTTAAAAAATAAAAAATTTGCATCAAAAAGTTGCATTTGATATTGATAAATGCAACTTATGGTAGTATAATCGCAGATGAAGAAGAGGTGGAGATATGATGAAGGCTTATCTATGCATTGATTTAAAAACATTCTTTGCTTCTGTTGAATGTGTGGAGCGCAAGCTCGATCCGTTTGCAGTTAATCTGGTTGTCGCAGACCCCTCCAGAGGTAAAGGTGCGCTCTGTCTGGCAGTATCACCGAAAATGAAAGAACAGGGAGTTCATAACCGGTGCAGAATTTTTGAAATACCGGATAATATCTCCTATATCACTGCCATGCCGCGAATGAATTTGTATATGCAGTATTCTGCTGATATTTATGGGATATACTTAAAATATATATCCAGAGAGGATATTCATGTGTATTCTATAGATGAAGCATTTCTGGATGTTAGCGAATATCTGCAGATGTACAGTGTCAGTGCAAAGGAGCTTGCCCGTATGATATTGCAGGATATCTACACAACAACCGGTATCACGGCAACAGTAGGTATTGGTACAAATCTTTACCTTGCTAAAATTGCATTGGATATAACTGCTAAGCATGCGAAGGATAACATGGGGATACTTGACGAGCAATTGTATAGAGAGACGCTTTGGCATCATAAGCCTGTATCTGACTTTTGGCAGGTTGGACGTGGAATTTCCAAGAGGCTGGAAAAGTACAGTGTGGCTGATATGTATGATATTGCACATATGGATGAGCGAATTCTCTATCGGGAGTTTGGTGTGAATGCAGAATATCTGATCGATCATGCATGGGGCAGGGAACCGACGACCATCAAGGAAATAAAGGCATATAAATCAAAAAGCAACTCATTGTCAAACAGTCAGATTCTATTTGAGGATTATAATTATGAAGAGGCATTGCTGGTCCTGAAGGAGATGGTTGAGCTAAATGTACAGAATCTTGTGGAATCTCACCGGGTAACGGATCATATCGGTCTGTATATCGGTTACTCAGCAAGAAATGTAAAGGCAACCGGAGGCTCCAGAAAATTATCCAATGTAACTAACTCGTATGCATATCTGCGTAATGCATTTATTGAACTGTATAGGGAAACAGTAAATCGTCAGGAGCTGGTACATATGCTGTCTATCAGCTTTGGAAATGTAGTTGATGAGATGTATGAGACATATGATTTATTCACAGATTTCAATGCTCTGGAAAAAGAGAAGAAACTACAGCTTACTTTACTTAATATCAAACACAAATTCGGAAAAAATGCTGTGATAAAGGGGATGAATCTCCTGAATAAGGCAACTGCAATATCTCGCAATAAGCTTGTAGGTGGTCACAATGCAGAATAAACAGAATCATACGAGTCGTGCGAAATTATTCTTGCCCTTTGATTCTTTGAAAGGCTTTCGTGATTACTTGAAATGTAAGGAACGCGTGGTAGTTGACAAAAAGCAGCTTTCTTCGGATGCCTGTGAGGTATTGGATCGTAAATTACAGCAGATTCAAAAGGGTCAAATGGTTAAAATTGTTTATTATGATCAGCAGGAATATGTAGAAGTGAAAGGGTTGGTGTCTAAATTTGATCCTGAATATTTGCACATTATTCAGATTGTGGATAAGGTGATACACTTTCGTGATATCATTGAAATTCAGGCGGAGAATCTAAAAAATATCAGTTGGGACTAAGGGGATTACTCAACGGTAAGAAATAAAGGATAATTCAACTCTAATGCATCAATGAATTTGAAACATCCACTTTGCCACCCAGAAGTAAGAAAGAACTGAAATGGCAGCTGCTGTTTTAAAAAGAAATCACGTTGAGCTGTTTCTAAAAGATAAATGAGCGGTTTCAGACATGCTTATATAATCTCTTTTCAGCAAACATGTGCAGAGGCAGGAAATTTATACACTGAAGCACAAATAATCTCTGCAGCAGACTCTTATTTCTTCTGCTTTTCCTTCACAGATTGAGCATATATCGGTTGAGAGTGCAAATTCATCATAATGTTTATCGAGCAGGAATTTTTGATTAAATTCTAATAACAGGCAATTGCAGGGATATCATAAGCCTGCAAAGGAGCTATAAAATTTCAGAAAATTTCTAGGAATCAAGAGGTGTTGAGGAGTCTGCAAAGTAAGTCTTGATAAATATCTCCATAGTTTTTTATATGAGTGTTTGTAAGAATGATATCATTACTAACCTGCGAACGGAGTCATAAACATATATTCATTTTTTAAAATTCGTATCCTTGTAACTGAAGGAGCTGCAAGGCATACATGCCGAGTGCTAAACAGCTGATTTTTTCATAAAAGCATTTGTTGCAAGGTAAATGGTGTGATAAGATAGGGATGAATAAGCGTTAAGGAGGATGATTGGATGAAAGAAGAAATGAGTCTGCATGAGTGGATCTATAATTATATTGAAGAAGCAATCCGCTTTGGGATTTTCCGTCAGGGAGAAAAGCTCCCAACTATTTCACAGTTTGCTGAACGATTTCAGGTTTCCAGGCGTCCCGTCATTCATGCCTTTAAGCTCCTGGAGGAACATCACTACATAGAGATGTCACGTGGCAGGCATTCACGTCTTACACTGGGACTTAACGAAGAGGAGTGTAGAGAGAACTGCATTCAGTTTTTTCTGGAAAGAAATTTGCAGTACAGGATTTGTGTGAGATACGCAATATTTTGCTTCCTGATTTGTTTACCCAGGCCTTGTGTTTGCTTAAAGAGGAACAATACGCCGCAATTCATAAAAGTATTGATCAGATGCAGGGTGAGCGTACAGTCGTGGCGTTTGTGGAAACGGTCCTCTCTGTATTTGGAAATCCGCTGGTTTGCTGTCTTTATATGGAGGTCGCAATATTTGGAAGACTGTCTTTTTATGAAAAAATAAAGGATTCTATGGTGTTGCAGGGAATTCGTGCGCATAGTGATACTACGAAGGTACACGCATTTATTGATGCAATACATCAAAAGCAGCTGACTCATCAGGATATATATGAAATAACGAAAAAATACTTTGTGGATGATTCCAGAAAAACACAGGAGTGCTATGCTAAGCTTCCACAGCGAAAACCTGAGCGTAAGGTAAGCTTTCGCTGGAATATATATCGTGGACGGCCACGGCAGATTTATAATATTGCAAGCAGTTTATTGAAGGATATCATTTACCAGATATATCCGGTAGAGAGTCGCCTTCCACGGGTTTTGGATCTTTGCGAGATTTATCAGGTGAGTGAACCGACTCTGCGACGGGCTATGTCAATTCTTCAGGCGACCGGTGTTATACACCTATTGGCGGTAAGGGAATGAAAGTAATTCAATGTG
>ENA-OQCK01000446-OQCK01000446.1-human-gut-metagenome-genome-assembly--contig:-NODE-446-length-22759-cov-3.117886_pt1 | contig 22759 bp, 25 predicted proteins | sample MGYA00242498_ERZ504578 | MGnify/ENA primary metagenome ERZ504578 (study PRJEB26092, sample SAMD00036229) | human gut metagenome | host: Homo sapiens | study: EMG produced TPA metagenomics assembly of...
TAATAAAATAAAATGGATACACGTGCGGCACGAAAGAAAACGGGGAGCGTATGCCGCCGCAGCAGAAGCGCAAACTAACAGGACGTCCGGGATGTTGTGCCGGTAGCAGCGGTCCGGGACACGTGCATCTTATCAACGGTTTGTATGACGCACAACGGTCGGGTGCACCGGTGATAGCTATTGCCTCCACTATCCCAAGCAGAGAATTCGGTACTGAATATTTTCAGGAGACCAATACAATCAAGCTTTTCAATGATTGCAGTTATTATAATGAAGTAGCCACTACTCCCAAGCAATTTCCGCGTATGCTCCAGTCGGCCATTCAGACAGCTATTACTCGTAAAGGAGTAGCCGTAGTCGGCTTACCGGGAGATCTGGCAAAGGCATCGGCCGTTTCTGTCGATTCGTCAGTCCGGAACTATTTCACCCGGCCGGAAGTCTGTCCTTCGGAAGAGGACCTTATACTGTTGGCCGATTTATTGAACAGTCATGAACGTATCACCTTATTCTGTGGCATCGGTTGCGTGGGGCGCACGAAGAAGTGATTGCCCTTTCCGAGAAACTGAATGCCCCGGTAGCATATACTTTTAAAGGAAAAATGGAAGTGCAATACGAAAATCCGTACGAGGTAGGAATGACCGGATTATTGGGAATGCCTTCAGGATATTACAGTATGCACGAAGCGGAAGTACTTCTCATGCTCGGCACGGATTTTCCTTACTCTGCTTTCCTGCCCGATGATATCAAAATAGCCCAGATAGATATAAAGCCCGAACGCCTGGGACGCCGCGCCAAAGTAGACATCGGACTTTGTGGAGATGTGAAAATGACTATTCAGGCATTATTACGTATGCTGACCCCGAAAACAAATGATACTTTCCTGTTGAAACAGCTCAAAAGATACGAAGAGGTAAAGAAAGATTTAGCTGCCTACACGAAAGATAAAGGAGAAGTTGAATAAGATTCATCCGAATACGTGATGTCGGAGATTGACAAACTTTCTTCAGATGACGCTGTATTTACAGTAGATACGGGGATGACTTGCGTATGGGGAGCGCGGTATCTGCAAGCGACAGGTAATCGCCACATGCTGGGTTCTTTCAATCACGGTTCTATGGCAAATGCTTTGCCGCAGGCTATTGGTGCTGCCTTGGCTTACCCCGAACGCCAGGTAGTCGCATTATGCGGTGACGGAGGTTTGTCTATGACTTTAGGAGATCTGGCAACGGTGGTTCAGTACAAACTGCCGATTAAAATTATCGTATTCAACAATCGTTCGCTGGGAATGGTGAAACTGGAAATGGAAGTTGACGGGCTACCGGACTGGCAGACAAATATGTTGAATCCCGACTTCGCTCAAGTAGCGGAAGCGATGGGAATAACAGGTTTCAATGTCAGTGACCCGGAGGAGGTATTAACGACCCTATACAATGCCTTTGAAATGGACGGTCCGGTACTTGTTAATATTATGACCGACCCGAATGCACTCGCCATGCCTCCCAAAATTGAGTTCGGACAAATGGTAGGCTTTGCCCAGTCAATGTATAAGTTATTAATCAACGGGCGTTCGCAAGAAGTTATTGACACAATCAATTCTAACTATAAACATATACGGGAGGTATTTTAGATTATCGGATAAGGTGATTATCATTTTATTTTCTTATGTTTGTAATCATCAAAAAGTATAAAGCACATGGAAAAGTCAGACTTTTCACCTTTGCCCCGGCAAGCTCTCTATGCGAATAAAAGACAATGGAATCAATTTCTTTCCATTTTCTTGTTAGCGGCAGGCATTGGTTTTACAGTAGCAGGCATTATCTTCTTCTTTGCCTACAATTGGGATGAACTCCCCAAATTCGCCAAACTGGGAATGGTAGAAGTTTTACTGGCAACCTCTGTCCTGCTCGCCGTATTCACCCGGTGGAGTACGCTCGTCAAACAGGTTCTCCTTACCGGAGCAACCTTTCTGACAGGTACGCTTTTTGCCGTATTCGGGCAAATCTATCAGACCGGAGCCGATGCATACCACCTATTCCTCGGGTGGACACTTTTTACCTTTCTTTGGGCAGTAGCTATCCGTTTCGCCCCGTTGTGGCTGACATTTATCGGACTACTCAGTATAACAATATGGCTGTATGTAATACAAATAGTACCCGGTCATTCGTGGACCAGCGCTTTGCTCACCAGCGCAGTAACCTGGATATGCGCCACATCAACGATCGTTGCGGAGCGAATGAACATAAAAGGGCAGTTGAATAAACGAAACCATTGGCTGATCAGCCTCCTGTCGTTGGCTACAATTATACATACCAGTTATCTTACAATGGCAGCTATCTGTGAAGATAATACCATTCTATCCGTCCCATTAGCAAGTACCATTCTTTTGTTTTCGGTAGGATTGTGGTTCGGTCGGAAACAAAGAATCTGTATTATCTCGCTACCATTCCTTTTGCAACTCTAATGATCCTGCTGACTACCTTTATATCACACAGTAATCTCAGAAATGTCAATCTATTTCTCTTTGCAGGAATTATCGTTATCACAGGAACGACCTTGATTATATATTCTATTCTCCACCTAAAAAGGCAATGGTATGGCACAGAAGAATACCTGACAATCCAAGTAGTGTCAATTATCGGAGGAATCCTGACTACTATCTTCTTTTTGGGATTTCTGGTAGTTGCCTCGATTATCCGCACTGAAACATCCAGTCTGATAATCGGATGTTTATTCATCATTACTACCCTGACAATAAGTCGCCGGCTCACAGTTCCTTTTCTGGATGCAATGAATATCACTCTGTACATCGCCGGATGTGCACTGATTGCTTATGGACTAAACAAAAGTACAAATGCTCTCTTTATTGCACTTGCGATAACCGGCATTTTCACTTTCTTCTTATCGAAAGGTTTCATCTTACCTTTCCTTTCTGTCATTCTATTTATTATTTCTTTTCTTGGAGAGTTAGCTTATTTATCTTCGTCAATACAACTTTTGCAAATAGCAGTAGTCCCGGTTTTAGCAGTTTTCCTGTTCACCAATCTATACGAAAGGAATATCCTGACCGGATTAAAGAAAAACTTAGTTTCCAAATACACACCTTTCCATTCCGGCTTATTCGTTTCCTGTATCTGCTTATTAGCCGGATTGTCTGTTAATTATGGAATACCCGCACCCTATTGGTTACTATCTATCTTTATCTGGATCGGGATTCTTCTTATTATTCAACGTATCATGCCGGTAATGGAAGTAACGAACCCGGTAAGTCAGATCGGAATATGCATTCTCTGTATCCTTATCTGCCTGCCGACAATGTTCGCCCCATATCTGTCGGGTAGTCTCTTACTGATACTGATATGTTTTCATTATGGCTATAAAGCAGAATGTGCCGCCGCACTCCTACTCTTTATCTATGCCGTTTCCAAATACTACTATGATTTGAACCTAAGCCTGCTTGTGAAGTCAATCACGCTTTTCTTCACAGGAATCATATTCATGATCGCTTGGTATTATTTCACTCAAAAAAGAACGAAACATGAAAAAACAGAGTCGGATACTGATTATCACTAACCTGTTACTTTTGTTAGGATACCTCAACTGGTCCATTTACCAGAAAGAACAAACACTGAGAGACGGTCAACTCGTATTGTTTGAACTGGCTCCCGTCGACCCTCGTTCACTTATGCAAGGTGATTACATGAGCCTCCGTTATAGAGAAGCTACATCGGACTTACTCGGCGATACACAAGTAGCTACACATGGATATGCCGTATTAAATATCGACAGTAACCGGGTAGCCCGTATTGTCCGACTTAAGGATGCATTGGAACCTTTGAACGATAACGAACTGATCATCAACTATAAAATTGTAAATGATCGTTTATTTCTTGGTGCCGAATCTTTCTTCTTTGAAGAAGGTCAAGACACCCTTTATCAAAAGGCAACATACGGAGCCTGAAAGTGAACGCCAAAGGAGAAAGTTTACTTGTGGGATTGTATGATAAAGACTTTCTGCTGATTAAGCCTGATAGATGAATATCGAAAAGCCCGGACTTCACAAGCCCGGGCTCTTTGTATTCTTAAAACATCTCCTTATCTATAGGGAAAAAGGGACTAGCAAATTGCTTCTAGCGTAATAAGTGAGATGCCTTAAGAGCTATAAAGGGATGTCCGTGGGAAATAAGGGAGGCATCCCTTCCAAGGAACAGTGATTTGAATGGTACACTTTCACAAGCATCTCCATTCAGCTGTTTCCTTTTATAGTATTTCATTCTGTAATACAAATACTTACACGATTTTCTTTCGGAGTAGAATAAGGTTGTACTGTATCTCCTTTGAAGTCAACTTTTATTCTGTCTGCCGCAATGCCTTTAGATTTCAATGCTTCAGCAACATTCTTGGCACGAGCTCGGACAACTTAAAGTTTATTGTTGCATTACCTGTATTTACATCTGCATAACCTGTTATGCAAATCTTTGCCGCAGGATTTTTCTCCAGATACTCAACCAAAGAGCTAATTTTTTGCTGTTGCTCATCCTGAATACGAGCAGAGTTCAAAGCGAAGAAAATATTCTGCTTCATAGGTTCTACAACTATTTTGTCTTCCTTCGGCTTCGATTGCTCCACTACCGGAATCGGTTCAGGACGCTGCTCCACTGTCGTAACAGAAACAGGTTGTTCGGGTTCATAAGAAACAGGAGCCACCTTCCTGGAGCTTTTTCCTAATGTGAAAGAGAGCCCAACCAATCCATTGAATTGCCAATCAGCATTCACACCTTTCTTAGAGTTAAACTTGTCAGACAACATATTTGTATTCAACTCAAAGTTGATAGCCACATGATCATTCAGACGAAGATTTGTCCCCAGCCCGATACGTCCTGAAGCATACAGTTTCTTACCTGTCCACAAACGTTGCAAATTGTACCGCTTGCGTTCAAAGCTACAGCCTCATCATTGTCAAAAGCGCCATTCAAGCCTATACCCAGAAAAAGATATGCATTGAATATACGTTTTGAATGGAAACCATAACACAAGTTACTTAGATCAAACATAGCATCTAGCCACCCTGCAAATATTTATATTTATAAGTAATTGCCGGATTTACCCAACCTCCTTTAGCCTGCCAGCCACTTGCTTCTGCCCGAACTGCAAACAACGGAGTAAACTTATATCCCAAAGCTACCGCTACGGACGGAGATACCAAATCTCGAAAATCGCTTCACCTAAAGTATAGGCACCTCCTCCTTGCAGAGACAGAAACCAATGTGGATTGAACTCAGTTTTTCCTTCCTCTTTTTCGGAAAACTGTTCTTTTGTGTAACCAGACTGCCAAGCAAAGGCAACATTAACGTACGTCAGGAATAGAACCAACAGAATGTGATATTTAATCTTCATATTTATTATATAATTCAACTCAAAACAGAGGACGCCCCGTTTGTTTACTGGAACGTCCTCCGTAATTTATCTACAAATCAAGTTTCTTTATAAGAGAATCATGACTTTGTTATTTAATTGCTTTTTCTGTCAATGTTACAGGAATCTCACATTTTACAACTGACAAATCTTTGAATGTCACAGTTGCAATTACCGTAAGGTTGTAATCTCTAGTCAAAGTAGAACCTTCGTTTTTCCAAGTAACTACACCTGTAGTAGCATTAACCTTTAACTCTGAATTTGCAGACATATTCTTGTCAAGTATAGCCCAATCACCTTCTTCAACGAAAGCATATTCAACACTTACCATGTCAGCATTCAGTTTATAAGTATTTGTAGCTTTATCACTCAACACTAATGTAGTAGCAGTAGAGCTATAAGAGTAAATAGCGCTTCCTTCGTTATCCTTCACAAGAACTTCAGGCATAGTGGCTCCGGTGTTTACACCAATTCCATTACCAAAGATCTTTATGCCGGTAGCTTTTGTAGCAACAAACGGATTAATGAATACGATGTTATATGCAAAATCACATGTTTCACCATTTTCCAAAGTTACCTGATAAGTCATGTTCTTAACATCATCACGTTCGGTCATCGGCTCAGTCAACTTAACTGTCTGATCTGTTGAGAATGAAGCCAGAGGAGACGGAGATACACCTGTTACACCAGAAGCCCATTGGAACTGAAGTGCTTTTACATTATTAACTTTATTATAGTATGTGAAGATATTCTCACCTGCTTCATTATTTTCAAAATGCTCGCTCACTACAGAAGACATTTCCCAACCGGAGTTTTCCTGTCCTTTGACTACAATACAATCCTTATAAGTCTTTCCATCAGCAAGAGACTTATATGTCTCGTTATAATACAAAGGATTATAAGTATAAGCAACACATTCTTCCTTCACATAGAATACTTGTTGAAGTACAATATCACCATGAGATGTATCATTAGAAGGAATAATAATCTTAACTGAGTATTTAGCACCCTTACCGTCTACGTCTTTGTAAGTATTCTGAGTCTTGATCAGATTATTGATACCCACTTTGATAGCAGATGTCTTGGTTGCATCATCGTTCAATTTAATATTCAGAAGAAGACCTGATTCATCATTTATCACTACATCTGTACTCTGTTCTGCCTCTTGATCAATAATAGTCAGTTCCTGACCATTTTTGTCAGTTACAGTAACCAATACATTATATTTATGATCATCACCACCATAATAATTCCAGAATGTAGTAGAAGTCAATTTTGCAGTACCGTAAATCTTATTGTTGATAGCCTGATAGTCCATGCTGACATTATCAAGATTATAGTCATTAGTGAATGCTTTTTCATCACCTTCTAACTTATGATAATCAGCTGCTTTATCAGCAGACATATCAATAATTCCATAATCAGGTTTTTCGTCCGGAGCCTGAGATGTTTCTGTAATCTCCAATTTGATATAAGATGAAGCTACGAGTTTCTTTTCACCTGCATTGCTAGTTAAGAAAGCGTCTACTCTAACAACAGGAGTACGTCCGATAGCCGGAGTTCCGTTTTTCACTTCAGGATTAACTTTAATAACACCGTTACCGGCAATGTTTTCTCCTTCTTTTACGATAAACCATTGTTGATTTGTCTTTTCGTCATCTTCAGCCAAATAGTTCTCAGGTATTGAGAATTCATAACTCATGCCTTTGAATCCCAATGCTGCCAACCAATTATCTTTATCATTAGAATACAATCCTACATAATCTTTCAAATTAATAGTAGCATCATATTTAAATGTAGCGTTTGCAGCAGCGTTCAATGCAACAAACTGTTTGATGAAATCATCTGATTCACCATCTTTATTGATAGATTTTGTACGCTCATAGAAAGTAATAGCAGCATCGTCACCTTCCTTAGTTTTTACGCTATCAGCAAGTACCAAGTCAATCTCGCTAGATGTAGCATATACATAATCAGATGTCATTGGTTTTTGACCATACCATGCCTGTAAAGCAGCAATATTATATTCAGCATTTTGAGCCAATGCATTCGGATTAATTGTTGTTCCGATAGTTACAACACCATCCGCCACCTTCGTCTCGTCAACATTCAGCAACACTTTCTTGTCACCAACTGCACGGGTTTTCACTTTACGATCGATAAAGCCGAATACAGTTTTTCCGTCAACATTTGCATCTTCCGGATTCAAGCGATAATTCAATGCCACAACATTTGATTTACCCCAATCTTTCTGTGCAATGAATTCGCCACTAGTAGTATTAAACTTAGCTTCATTTAAATAACTCTCGATATGATAGAAAGGCTTACTAGTAGTTGCATAAGGAACATCTGTACTTACTACATCAGGAATGAATGCGATAGAAGATAAAGCAATGCCTGAAGTGATGTCTATTGCTATACCATCCGGTGCTCCTTCAACTCCTTGAAGTGTCAATACATTACCATTAAGAACAGCAGTAACTCCACCTTCAGATGCTGCGGTTTTCCAACTAATATCTGTTGCTTCTACCAATTTACCATCCTGATAAATATCAAAACAGCCAGTTTCTTTGTTAGGTACATAGTACTTACCGTTTTCACCGGGTGTACCTTCTCCACCAGCCGGTCCGGCAGCACCGGGTGCTCCATCTACTCCGACAGCTTTATATTCGGTTTTCACACCATTTTTGTACCAATAGCCATCTTTCTCACCAATCGTCCAAACATCAGCATCCGCACCATTTTTACCATTAGTCAGTTCATAGCTTTTGCCGTCACTAAGCGTCACAGTAATTCCGTTCTCTCCTTTCACAACATTTGTTATAACGGAACCGCTGTTAACCTTTGTCTGCAACTCCTCGAGTGACACCTTTACAGCGTCAATCTGTGTTTGCAGATTGTCGATGTCATCATCGTAGTCCTTACAACCTACATAGGTGACAGTAGAAAGTGCCAGCGCCCCGAAGAACATCACTTTTACAAATTTTCTTTTCATAACTACTTAAAAATTACATTAATAATATATTATTAAACACTAAGTTTCAATAATAGACAGCCCGTTACTTCATAGGTAACAGGGAAACCTTTGTTCCTGCTCTTTTAGAGTAGTCAATACTGAAAAATTATACGATAGATTATGAAAGTTCTTTACCCCTGCTTCTGATAAGCGGCAGAGGGGAGGGAAATCTTGTGCAATATTTAGAAGTTAACAAAGCCCTAATACAAAGAATCCACGTGTTTTATCTGTTTTAGTTCCGCTTTTGAGTAGTTTATTAAAAAAATGTGTGATTTCGTTTGGTTGTTTTAAGAAATATGCTCATATTTGCACCGATATTTATTCCCGTTACCTATGAAGTAACAGGCTATTTATCAAGATATTAATCCACCGGCTGATCGTCGGACAAAGTCAACAACCTGTCTATTAGCTTCATCAATTTTCTTACTCCTGAAAGGTTTCAAATAAGTCTCGGTTACAGTGATAGACGAATGTCCCATAGCTTCGGAGATAATACCCGGATGAATTTCGCAATAATAAGCCGTCGTAGCCCAAGTGTGACGGGCGGTGTAAGTAATATTTAGAAATGCAGTAAAAAACGGAATGGCGAGTATAAAACGTAAAACGTTTATAATTAAGCACTTTACGAGAATTGCAGAATAGGCTGGCCTGCAAAAGAAAACAAAATATTGCAGCGTTTCAGTTACCAGGCTGTTAGCCGCCTGTTTCTGAAACGACGACAGGTAACCGATTTTTATCGATAAGAACAAAGCGGATTTGTATTCACTGTTCATCAATATTTTGCATGCCAAAGGGCGCTTTTCAAAGGAGTATTTTTACAACCTAAAAAAGAGCGTTATGAAAGTGGAAAAATTTAAGGTACTGCTCTACCTGAAAAAGAGCGAGCCGGACAAGAACGGCAAAGCCCGATCATGGGACGGATCACCCTCAACCGCACGATGGCGCAGTTCAGCTGCAAGCTATCCTGTACCCCTGAGCTATGGAACGCACGTGAGAGTCGGCTGAACGGCAAAAGCCGGAAAGCGGTGGAAACCAATGAAAAAATAGAGAGGCTACTGCTTGCCGTACACTCGGCCTTCAATTCCCTCATGGAAAGGAAAAAGGACTTCGATGCCGCCGCGGTCAGGGACATGTTTCAGGGTAATGCGGGCATACAGATGACCCTGCTCAAGCTTCTCGACCGACACAATGGGGAAATGAAGGCCCGTGTTGGCGTAGACCGTGCGCCCACCACACTCTCGACCTACCTCTTCACCTACCGCACGCTTTCCGAATTCATCAAGGCGAAGTTCAAGGTCTCGGACCTGGCATTCGGGCAACTCAACGAGCAGTTCATCCGCGACTATCAGGATTTCATCCTCATGGAAAAAGGACATGCCGTGGACACGCTTCGCGGCTACCTGGCCATCCTGAAAAAGATCTGCCGTATCGCCTACAAGGAGGGACATTCGGAGAAATACCATTTCTGCCACTTCAAACTACCCAAACAGAAGGAAAGTACACCGAAAGCACTCAGCCGGGAGAATTTCGAGAAACTGCGTGATCTGGAGATTCCGGAGAAACGCAGGTCGCATGTCATCACCCGGGACCTCTTCCTCTTCGCCTGCTACACCGGCACAGCCTATGCTGATGTGGTAAGTATCACTCGGGAGAACCTCTTCACGGATGAAGAAAACAATCTCTGGCTGAAGTACCGGAGGAAGAAGACCAACTACCTCGGGCGCGTCAAGCTGCTGCCGGAAGCCTCGTGCTGATCGAAAAGTACCGTGATGATGCCCGCATGACCCTCTTTCCACCGCAGGACTACCATACGCTCAGGGCCAATATGAAATCCCTGCGCCTGATGGCAGGACTCAGCCAGGACCTTGTCTACCATACAGCAAGGCATTCCTTCGCTTCTCTGATCACACTCGAGGAGGGAGTGCCGATCGAGACCATCAGCAAGATGCTGGGACACTCCAACATAAAGACCACCCAAATCTACGCCCGTGTAACCCCGAAGAGACTGTTCGAAGACATGGACAGGTTCATTGAGGCGACACGTGATCTCAAACTAATTCTTTAATCCTAAAAACGTCATTACCATGCGCAGTACATTCAGACTCATGTTCTACATCAACCGTAACAAGGTGAAATCGGACGGAACGACAGCCATCCTCTGCCGGATCAGCATCGACGGCAGGAAGTCAGCTGTCACGACAGGCATCTATTGCAAGCCCAGTGACTGGGACAGTAACAAAGGAGAAATCAGGATGAACAAAGAAAACAACCGCCTTACCGCTTTCCGCAGCCGACTGGAAGAGGCATACGGGAACCTGCTGAAGAACCAGGGAGTGGTCACGGCGGAATTACTCAAAGCTACCGTATCAAATACCGTTTCCATTCCGGAATTCCTGCTGCAGACCGGAGAGGCAGAACGGGAACGGCTTAGAATCCGTTCAGTCGAGATTAACTCCACCTCAACTTATCGCCAGTCAAAGACAACCCAGCTCAATCTGAGGCAGTTCATCGAATCCAGGGGGATGAGGGACATCGCCTTTTCAGACATCACCGAGGAGTTCGCCGAATCCTTCAAAATCTTTCTCAAGAAAGAGCTGGGACATGGGAACGGACATGTGAACCACTGCCTGTGCTGGCTTAACAGGCTCATCTATATCGCTGTGGACCGGGAAGTATTGAGAGCCAATCCGATAGAGGACGTGGCATACGAGAAGAAGGACAGTCCGAAATTGAAGCACATCGGCGCAATGAGTTGAAACTGATAATGGAGACCCCGATGCCCGACCCGATGATGGAGCTGGCACGCAGGACATTCATATTCTCCTCTTTCACAGGGCTTGCCTATGTGGATACGCGCAGACTCCATCCACGCCACATTGAAAAGAGTTCCCTAGGAAGAAGATACATCCGCATCCGCCGGGCTAAGACGGGCGCAGAAGCATTTATCCCGTTACACCCGGTAGCCGAACAAATACTAGAACTTACAACACCACGGATAACGAGAAGCCGGTCTTTCCGTTACCGGTCCGGGATATCCTCTGGTACGAGGTCCACGGGCTGGGTGTAGCACTGGGGATGAAGGAAAATTTATCCTATCATATGGCTAGGCATTCGTTCGGAACTCTAATGATGACCTCCGGTATTCCGATAGAAAGCATCGCCAAGATGATGGGACACACAAACATCAATAGCACGCAGGTATATGCGCAAGTCACTGACCAGAAAATATCCTCGGACATGGATTGGCTCATGAAAAGAAGAAAGCGGAAGGATACGGACTGGGTTAAGAGCTAAAAATGTCCAGATAAAAATGGGATGAGTGTCGGAATCCTTGACAGTCCCAACACTCATCCCATTAAAGCCTAAAAAGGGCAATATTATATCAGCGCCCTGTGATAGTTACCTTCCAATAATTTTTCAATGTCCGACGTTTTATACAGCACCTTTCCACCCAGTTGGACATAGGGGAGCCGACCCTGGTCACGATAATCCTGCAGACATCTGCGACTGATTTTCAACAGCCCGGACAACTCCCTGTCAGTCAGGAACCGTTCACCGTTAAAAGGCGGGCGGTTACCCTCCATTAGCTGATCCATTTTTACCTGAATATTCTCCAGCAGAATAAAGAAACGCAGGATACTCTCACTCTCCTTACCGATAATTCCTTCCATTTCTTGCTTTTTTAAAAGTTATTGCTTTTTCTTCTGTCTCTCACCGCCTTCTCCTTGCGCCTCATACCGACATAAGTCATCAGCCTCTCCACATCTTCCGGTTTGTAATAAAATTTACGCTGAACCTGGGTGAACGCCAACCGTCCGGTATCACGAAGGGTCTGCAGGGTACGGGAAGAAATGTCAAGGCGCAGGCAGACATCCTGACCGTCCAGTCACTCACCAACCCCTTTATTCGCATTTTTCTCATACAGCCTGTCCACGCGTGTCGATAGACTTTCGACACATCCCAGCATCCTGTCAAAGATACCGGCTTCAATGTAATATATTTCCATATGATCGATTTTAAATATTCGTTGATGCGAATGTAAGAGAAAAAACGATACCTGCCAAACTGGACCGGACTGATGGCAGGAATAGTCATGGATAGTCAGCAATTGTCAGGAGATGAAAAGATATTTATAAAGGGGTATCTGAATCCGCTATACCCATCCGAAGAATGTGTCACTCATGAGCCCGTTGTGTTCTATATAAGGGAAAAAAATCCTGCCAAACGGGCATTTCCCAACCCATAGGCGGACTACCTGAGTACGTAAAGGATATGAGCAATACCTAGAGCATTCGGTTCTCCCGTTTTTATTTGGCGATGAATGAGGGAGAATCACGTTTCTTCGGCAATCAGGGATATTTTCCATTGTACTATCGGATGCTTCACAACTCGTGAGAGAATAGAAGTCTCAATTCATAGATTTTCTTTGCGAAACTTGTTTTCTGTTAAAAGCAAAATATATTCCAGAATATACAACTTTCATTCAGGAATATATTTTGAGGTATATTTATCCATAAGATAATGTACGCCTTTACCCATTTTTCCTCGTATATCAAAGAAGCCTTCACCCAGTAGGCCTATCCACTTCTTAAAAAATGGCAGTACAAAATCTATACCTTTTGATACATGCCTGACTTACTATATAATGGCAGGTGATGCAGAAGTATACTTTCATTCGTTTAGTCCATCAGTCAAAATAATTAAGTAGTTCCTTCATATTGCCGACAAAATACAGCCAGTCGATACAATAAACTTTATTGCACTCAAAAACGATCGGATATTCGTATTTGCCGACAACTGTACTACCCCTTCTTGGTACTGAGACATATATGTATTTAACGGAAGCAAAATTCAATCGTTTGAGATAGTATACCTGTATATTACTATTTATTTTAGAAACTAATATTGGATATTTAAGTCGACATCAAAACGTCTTAAAATATAAATGTTAGTCTTACGTTAGATAATATTAAGCATCTCAATAATAAATATCTGATTATAAGATGTGTATAAATGTTTTTGTTAGATTTTATATTTTCTTCCATAACTATAAAACATCGATTTAGTCTTATCTTTGTAGTATGATATTATTAATTTTATCATGAAAAAAAGTTTTTGCATTATAAAGAAATTCAACGTCTTTTCCCAGAATTATACTGTATGTTTTATAACCATGCCAATAAGACAGAAAAGATAACGGTCAAAATAAGCCCTCAAAACAAAAAGTTTGTTGTTTAATTGTCTTATAATGCTGGAAATAAGTTTGTAAACTCTACAAAAGACCTTGAAGATTGTATCAGATGTTGAGGTTTCAACAATATTAAATATTACTTTTATTTATAGTAACTAATTTGCATTAATATGAGAAAGGTATTTATTCTTTTGTTTATTTCTTTAGCATTGTTATCCTGTCAAAAAGAGGAAAACAATAGAAAAACAGAGTATCAAGTATTAACAAGTAAGGACGCATCCAAACCGTTTAGCTGTCTTGGAGAGAAACGTATTATTACGATTACGATTATAAAAAAACATTAATAGATGATGTTTTAAGTTCAGAGGTTCCGATTATTCCCAGGGATGTTTCGTAGAATTTGATAAAACTCTTTTTTCTGATATAGAAATAAAAGTGGAGGGCGATCAGGTAGTATTAAATATAACCTCAAATATTAATAAAGAAGATAAAATTTTGAATGCTGATTTACAGATTTCTTACTCTACTATTAATGGCATAAAAGTAGAAAAAATTCCACTAATTATAGATAAAGGAAAGTTGACATTTGTGTATAAAATCCATTCGGAACAGAATCCTTTTATTCTACCAGCTGAAGGTGGTAGATTTGAGTTACCTTTTACTTGTAAAAAACAGACATATTTGAATGGCCAGTTTATAGAGGAAACTTATTCATCATTAAACGGATTGAGATTTAAAACGATAAGTAGTGGTAATGTCTGGTTCCTTACAGTCAGAAAAGACGGAGAAAAAATTGGTTTTTACAAATTTTCTTTTGTGGGAGAAGGACCATATAACCAAAAAACAGATCCAGAGTGCTATTTTAACATATATACCCATGATGCAGATTTAATTACAGATAATCCTACAGAAATATTCAGACAAGATTTTATACAACCCCAGACCCCGGGTGAGGATTATTATAAACCTTCCCGGTCCTCTTATAAACATGGCACTTTTGACTTTTAACGTATTCAGTATTAACCTTAATTATATAAATTATGAAACAACATGCACATTTATTGATTTTGACAATTATGTTTTTAACTTCATGTTCCGATGACACAGAAGTGATGAAACAAGAATCTTCGCCACCATCTTTAACAGAAAAAGCCCCGACTTATCGTACTAAAGAGAATGCTATTATTGAAGTGGAACTTTTTATTAAAAATAATAGAAACAATACACGAAATAGCTCTTTTCTTAATTATTCAATAAACAATGAAATCTATTTCTATAGAGATACAATTACTAATCAGACATATCCCTCATTTATATAGCCAATGCAGAGGGTGGCAATGGCTATGCAATAGTATCGGCCAACCTATATACAACTCCTATTATTGCTTATTCAGAGTCTGGCAATCTTTCTTTAAGTGACACGCTTCAATATCAGGAATTATCTTTCTTTTTTGATTTAGTTCAAAATTTAATAATAAAAAGTATGAGATAGAGTTCAAAGAAGAAAATGATGACGATAACTCTTTAGACACATCTCAAACAAGGGTAGAAGACGTCCTATTTATATAAAGAAACCTGGAGAATGGGAAGAAACGGAAAGAGTACAACCTTTGATTTCTGTTAAATGGGGACAAAGGAGTCCATATAACAATGCGGCACCTCTTATAGAAGGACAAAGAGCCCTCACAGGCTGTGTAGCTACTGCAATAGCTCAAGTAATGGCATATCATGAAAAACCTTCAGGGTATAATGGGGTGTCATATAATTGGTCTGAAATGAAACAATTCCCCACCACTCCAGCAGTTGCCCATTTATTCCGCTCTATAGGTGATTTGGTTAAAATGGATTGGGGAACAGATACAAGCGGAGCTAAAAGAAAAAATATACCACAATGCTTCGAGAAAATGGGATATAGGAAACCCAATAATCCTCAAATTTATAGTCAATGGGATGTTATAACATCTATTAAAGCTAAATGTCCGGTTATAATATGTGGCAATTCGGTAAGAAAGAAAATACTGGGTATTAAATATTACCAAAATGGTCATGCTTGGGTTTCTGATGGCTATTTTCATAGAGAGAGAAATGTTGATGTCTATAGAAAAGGAAGCGATAAAGTTCATCATTCGTATACGGAGAAAGAAGATTACCTGCATCTAAACTGGGGCTGGAATGGTAATAGTAATGGTTATTATTTGGCGGGTATTTTTAATGGAGGTGAAGGACCTACTTTTCCTTCTACTAGAGCAGCCGGCAAGGGTAATTATCCATATAATGTAGAAATAATTCCATATATTAACATAATAAAATAAGAAATATGAGACAAACTTATTATTTTCTGTCTTTCGTGTTACTTTTATTTGTATTCATTTCATGTAGCGATGACGTCGTTGGCAAGGGAACAGATACGATAGGACTAGAGACTAAAGAGGTATTTTTTAAATCCAGTAAAGATTCTATAGAGTTACGAACCAGGAAAGGTGACGACTGGTGGCTGACTGAAATCTCTACTAAAGACACGATATATAGAACACACTCCCTTAATGTTCAAGTAATAGAAGGTGGTGGACTTTATGTGGAGAAAACAGGTCGCAAATCAATCTTTATCAGGATTGATTCAAATTTAACAGGCTTGGAAAGGAGATTTACAACAGTTATACAAGCAGGGAATTACTATAATACAATTACTATAATACAAAAGGCCAAAGAATAAATAAAAAAGGTGGAGACTGCTATTCTCCGCCTTTTTGTTTACTTACTTTTTAGTTCTAGAACTAAGTTTTATATTTCAAGTGATACTATAAAGAATCAACCTCCATTAAAATCAGCTATTGATTTTATAAATGGATTACGGGATCTTCCAATGAAACGTATAGTGGCTGACGAAGGTATCCTTGCTGGAAAATTAATAATAAATTGGACGGTATGATTATAAAAAAATAAGTTTCTATGTTTAAAATCTGAAGTGACGGATAACAGTAGATAGCACTAAAAAGCTATACCATTTTAGTAAACTTCATATTATATTGAAGTCATAACTCATTAACTAAAACGATATAGCTTATGAGACGTGTACAAAGTAACACATTAGATGTAGGAATTGATGTCCACTTAAAGAATTGGTCGACAGCAATCTTATCAAAGCATTCAGTACTGAGGAGATTCCTGCAAGTTGATTGCGAGGGACCTACCCTCATCTCCTACATAGTTGCGAAGCATTTAGCACATGCTTCTCGTGGCACAATCTCACCCTACCGTACAAGCGGTTCCGCATACGGCGGTTTCGCAATCTATATGTATTTGCTTATAAAGATGAGATAACATTGGATACCCCGCTTTCCGAAGAGCCTCGTCCTCAATAGCATTCTGAAGAAAGGCACGCGTACAACGCCAATACCTTTCCGAGTATTTGCCCACTCCCAAGCCTTACCTTTCGGTATTCCACATTTCTGCAAATTTGAAAAGCGAGTCTTCACTCTCTTCCAACATTTCCATATACACATACGCAAGTGTCTGCGATACCATTGGTCTAATGGAATCAGCAGACTCCTCATGTCTGCATATTTGAAATACCCTATCCAACCTCTAAAGGTTTGCCAGAGTATCTCTTTACGTTGGGCATAACCCATGCTGTTACTACGTCTGGTAAGAGATTTAACCTTACGTTTGAATTTCTCTTTTGTTGTCTTGTGAACATACAGCCTGCATTTGCCTTTCGTGAAATAGAAGGAAAAGTCCGTTATGCTTGAGCATACGCGTTCGGCGGACCTCTTACTTTTGCACAGTATCATGCTATCATCTGCATAGCGTACAAAGCAGTGTCCACGTCTCTCCAATTCCTTGTCTAGTTCGTTCAGCAGGATATTGCTGAGCAAGGGGCTCAAAGGGGCGCCTTGTGGTGTACCCTCTATACTTGGTTCATAATGCTTACCTATCATTACTCCGCTTGTAAGATACTTGTGTATAAGAGAAATGACACGCCCGTCATTTATTGTCCTTGACAGTATTCTCAGTAAGAAACTATGGTTTACCGTATCAAAGAATCTAACAAGGTCTATGCCTACAGCATATTTGTAGCCTTCGCTTGTATAACAGCACACTTGGAGCAATGCTACATGCGCACTACGTCGGGGCGAAACCCAAAACTGCTTGGGCTGAACTGGCGTTCGTAGATAGGCGATAGCACTTGGACGATGGCTTGTTGTATCAAGCGGTCAACAACGGTTGGGATGCCTATAAGCCGTTTCTTCCGTTATCCTTGGCTATATCTACCCTACGCACTGAATTCGGTTTGTACCTTCCAATGCGTATCGACTCGATAAGTTCTGATTTGTGTTCATGAAGATAGGGAAGCAGTTGCTTAAAATCCATTCTATCAACACCTCCAACCCCTTTGTTTCGTACCACTTGTAGATAGGCACGATTGAGATTGTCGGGAGAAAGAATTTGACTCATTAAGTCATCTTTATTTGGTTGCACTGCTATCAAACTGCCGTCTTTCATGTCCATATAGGTCTGCACTCCCTCATAGCTTTCGGATTCCATCCTATTCTTTTGAGGGTAGCCAAGTGTACTTTCTATGACTCTTATTTTATGCATTCTTTCCTATTTAGAGTTAGTTACGTGTTTATAGCTATTGCGATTCAGCCCTTCCTTAAAAAGAACTTAAGTACTATGGCTTCTGCTGACTTCTCACAATAAGCTTTACTCCGTGTTTGGCAATCTAAACACATGCTCCACACGTCCGTGAGACCTCCCCGATTAAGAATATAATCTTTCACACTTATACCTGCTTGATTTACACCGAGTGTTCCATATAGCTATAGGGCTTTATCTTGTTTGGCAGACTTACCCACACTCATATGCCTTAGTATCAAGTTTCTGTACGTCAGGTCAGTGCTTTGCCTAAGACTTCCTTTAGATGCCGAATCACTACGGACACCATTGCCGTCGGCTGTACGCTTGCCGATATAAGCTGCGATGGGGACTTACACCCATTAGATTATGCCCATGTCGGGCAAACTCCAAAAGGCAACTAACTCGCAATGAATTAGTTGCCTTAAATTTCCTATTTTAGGAATATCCCTAGCTAATGGTACATCGGGCAAACATTCTCGATATTTCCACACCATAAAAACGAGCAAAGACTTGATACGGTTCTTGGTATGTATGCTGTCTTTTGCAATCAGGTTTCTTAGTCTTATAAAGAGCGTATTTTTGTGGTTTCCTCCCCAGAATATAATTCCTTTTCAAATGAACCGAAAGGTAACTCGTGGGCCAATTTGCTACAATTCACAGCATTGGTCTTGCGTAACTTCTCCTTGCTCATGGTAGGCACATCGACTGGATTACCCCGTAAATGTTGGTTATTCCTAAATTCATCAGCCTCTCATACATGCAGAATCTGCAGAAACCAGCTTCATTGATTAAGAAGTAATTGTCACCCGAATAATTACTTGCCAAGTACTAATGCAAAGCTTTTTATTTTTTATGATAAATTCATCCAGCATTTTTCCGTCTCGATCCATTACCTCTATCTTCATCTGTGTGGTCGTGGCATAAATACGTAGCAAAGATGTATTGGAATTAACTACTACGGGGAAAGACGTTTTGTCAGTGGCATCATGACGCACAAAACGATGTAAGTGTCCACAAAGCATTAAATCCGGATAAGCCTGGCGTAATAAAGGCATAAACTTCTGCTCTACTTCTACATTTCCATGCCAATCCTCATCGGGACCAGCTTCAGTAACTGCGGGAGGAATGTGAGCTACAATTATTTTAAAAGGCGCTTCTTTATATTCGGTACTTTCCAAAATACTGGCCAACCATTCGGACTGTTCGGTACGGTAGAGGTCATATTGGGTAATACCGGCATATTCAATATCAGAATCAGGCTTATCTTCTCCCGTATCCAGAACAATACAATAGACAGGACCTTGTCGAAAGGCATAATAAAGATGTTCCTGACAGGGAGAAAAATAACGTTGGATTTCGGTTGCAAATACTCCCCGTGTTTCGTGGTTGCCACGGGCGTAGTACATCGGGATCTCAGAAGCGAAAAGTCGTACAGCCGTATCCATAAACCCCTTGAAAAGCTGATCTTCACTATTTATGAAAGAGAGCATATCACCATTAAAAAGAACAAAGTCGGTTTGCGTAAGGTTACAACGGGACATTAAGTCCTCCAGCAGTTTGTTGTCCCCATGTATATCGTTGACCATTACAAAAGAGGTGGCAGGCGCTTGCGGATTGCAGGTATGAAAAGTAAGCGGTTTACGATAATAGACATCAGTGGAAGCATAACTTCCATAAATGATTTTATACCCAGTATGTTTCAACACTTCCTGAGCAAAAACACGGTAACGATATTGTTTTCCCGGTGTCAGTCCCTTGACTTTAACGGCATGGATGGTTGATGTATTCTTGATGCCATTAGACGTGTCAAATAACGCGGATGCTCTTTGGCGTAAAAACTGCCGTTGCCATCTGAGGCCAGTTCCACCCATCCTATAGAGGCTTATCCGTTATCCATACAATGGTAGCTTCGTTAGATCCCACGTTTTGCAAGTAAGGTCCATGAGTTATTGTTATTTTGGAAATTTCATCTTGCGAATACAGGAATGTAGCTATTCCCAATAATAACATTTCTAAGAATATGATTTTTCTTATCATAATGCCTAATCTAATAAATTGTTAAACTTTCGTATGTGGAAATCTGGCAGACAGAGATGTATCCTTACTTTACCTTCGGTATCTGGTTTAGCCTGCCTCCTTCATTATATCGTTGATTATTCGGTAATCCCTTTTTATTCACTCCCTTTTGCATGAGTGATTTTAATTCCTCCAAATAATAATGGTATATGTCACGGGGAGTGGCTTGATATTTTTTGCATAGTGAGGCTGCCATGCCTACAACTTCCCCCATCATACCTGTAGTGCGCATAACTCGTACGGTTCCCAAGGCAACATGTGTGACACTGATATTGCGTCCTGCCATGAACAGATTGTCTATATTACGGGAATAAAGACATCGGTAGGGAACAGGATAGGGATAAATTACTACATGGTCTGTCGTCGCTTTGAATTCCCGTCCCGGGAAATACCGGGTATTCTCGGGGTCGGGCCGGTGCAGATCAATACTCCAGGTAGTAGTGAAAGATGCGTCCTCATGGGCTACGTGCTTTGTTAAATCATCCTCTTTCAGTACATAGTCGCCCAATAGCCTCCGGGATTCCCGCTTTCCGGCAATGTAGGCTACCCATTCCAATGAACGTTTTTTATAATATTTTCTTCGTTCCGATTGATTTTTCAAGTAGCTCCAATTAGAATATATAACTAACATTCCATAGTCACGTATTTGTTCAGAATCATTAATCTGATTTTTATTCATTCCGGTTTCCCAAGTCCATTCACCATAAGTGACAGGTTCACAGGTCTCCTCATTGAATTCGATGCCGTACGGAATTCCGGAAAATAGGATGTTTTTGTGTCTTCCACAGAATACCATTGAACAGAAGTGCCCATTACTAAGCTATCAGCTATTTCGGGAGCTATAGTCTCACCGTATTCAGAACGGCTTTCACGGCCCATACGATAGTCTGCCCCGGCCAGATAACCGATAGTGCCATCACCAGTACAGTCAGCAAATAAACGACCATAAAATTCGATTTCTTCACCGGATTCAATATGACAAGCGGTTATCGAGATGATCCGGTCCTCTTCCTTCTTCACCGAAAATGCCCGATAATTAAGAAACAGGGAAACATTAGTTTCAGCTTGCAGCCATTCCATTTTTTTATGATCTTCATAATTGCCTGCCGGTTGTGCATTACCCTCCTTGACGGGACCGAACTCTTTTTGCAGCCCCCCCAGTTCAGGATATTTTCCGATCTCGATAGCTCCTCCCAAATGAACACGAATCTCGGAACTATTGTTTCCACCGACTACAGGGCGATCATTGATAAGTGCGACTTTACAGCCCAGGCGGGCGGCAGATACTGCTGTACTCATACCTGCAATACCTGCACCTATAACTACTAAATCATATGATTCTGTTTTGGGGGGCTAATAATCCAAGTTTAGCACGACGAAAGTTATTTAAAGCCGCCATATCCGATGGCGGAATATCATCTTTCCGTGTCGTAAAATAAATAGCATCACACCGCCCGTCAAAACCTTTCAAGTCATGCAAAACAATGTGAATATTCTTTTCTGTTGCCTGATATTGCCCGGCATACTGCCATATCCACTGATTGCCTATAATACCCAACCGGTAAGAGATTTTCTTTCCGTTTACTGACAAACCGAACAATCCGGGCCCTTCACCCTCCTGCCATGGAGACGTCCAGTTGTAGGTGCGTACAAAAATATAATATGTGCCATTTTCTGGAAGTTGTACATTGGTACTCGCATTTTCAACAGGACTACCTAGACCGTGTGCCAGTAAATAAGGTGATCCCATCAAGTCCATAAATTGTTGGTCCACTACCCAGCCTCCTTTTTCCGTGAAACTTTCTGCTTCTACCAATAAACTGGCAGCATGAAGACTCGCTCCGTGAAATACCATCCAGATGAGAGAAATATATATAATTTTTTTTATCATAACAATTTTCATTATTCTTATACTTGTTTATTCATAGTAGCGAAGGATAATCTCCTTGATAGTCAGCCGGGCCATCAGTGGAGTTGTCAATTCCATTTTGAGGGCTTTAATCATGGCTAGTGTACTGAAAGATGCTGACAATTCTCCATTTTTGTTTATCTGCAGCTACTTTCTTAAATATTGTACCGTCCTCGCTGACAGATAATTGTACATGTTCCGGATGTTCCTTTGAAACATCAAACACAATTCTGATTTCCTGTACTGCTTGTCTTTTTTCCAAAGTAAGAGTAAAATAATCTCCTTTTTTTAAGGAATAGGGGGTTGCAAAGAAAGTCTGTATATCACCGTCAAACGCATATTCAGGCATATAATACTTGATTCCCTTCATATTGGTATCGATACGGGCAGGACATACAAGACGGGGCCTTTGTTCGCTTTGCGGAACAAAACCTGTGTTATCCCAATCCTCGTCTTTGAAGTAACAGATATTCAGTTTTTCCATAATAGCACCGAACTTGCTGATACGTTTGTCGGT
>ENA-OQCK01000447-OQCK01000447.1-human-gut-metagenome-genome-assembly--contig:-NODE-447-length-22696-cov-2.963667_pt1 | contig 22696 bp, 25 predicted proteins | sample MGYA00242498_ERZ504578 | MGnify/ENA primary metagenome ERZ504578 (study PRJEB26092, sample SAMD00036229) | human gut metagenome | host: Homo sapiens | study: EMG produced TPA metagenomics assembly of...
GGATTTTGTATATACTTTGTTTTTGCTGTACGGTTGTTTAAAAGATTTTGGTTATATTATAGAAAAATTCGGAAACAGCAGCTTCGTATATGACGATAATCATGTATTTTCTTATTGTTGGATTCTTTAGTGGATTCATGTTTTCACATAGTTCATTTTATTTGTTTCTATTTATTGGCGCCGCCAAAGTCTTGATCAATTGTCAAGTTTGCAAAGAGGATGATTTTTATGGAAGAAATGAAAGTGATTTTTAGGAGACTCGCGTTATTACGTACTTTTTTTTATTACATAGAATTTAAGATTTTGAAAAAAAGGATACCGAATCATATCAGAAGAAAAAACGATGTGGCTATTCAGAAAATGAAGAGAGTTTATAAAGGAAAGCGCTGTTTTATTGTTGGTAATGGACCTAGCTTGAAGACGGAAGACTTAGAATTATTAAAGAAAGAAATCACATTTGGCTCAAATGGTATATTTCATTTATATGGCAGAACAGAATGGCGTCCCACATTCTATTTTGTACAAGATTCAATTGCATATCATAAGATGCTTCCAAATGCAGATGAAATTTTATCAACATCAAAGGCTGTTTTTACCTCGATGAATTTTTATAATAAGATGCCCTACAAATTTGTCACACATCCAAATACAAGACTATTGTATGTCAGATTTGTTCCACCCAAAAAGTCCCGATACCGTTTTTCAACTGAATTATCCAAATGCGTATACGAAGGATTATCTGTAACTTATTCCATGATTCAGGCTGCAGTATATATGGGATTTACCGAAATATATCTTTTAGGAGTGGACCACAACTACTCAGTCGAGGTAGATGCCAATGGAAAACTTCTCAAACAAGATAATACAGTAAAGAACCACTTTTATGTATTAAAAGAAGAAAAGGGCGAAATGGCCGGATATCCAACTAAAATTAATGAAATAACAAATGCATTTTATAGCGCAAAAGAGTATGCAAAAAGCCATAATATACTTATTAAAAATGTAACACGCGGAGGTAAGTTGGAGCTATTTGGAAGAAAAAATTTGGAAGATATATTGTAGTAGAAAGGAACTATAATTGTGGAATGTAATAGAACAAAGCTCAGCAGTGTATTGTCTTATATAATGATTATTGTAAACATAACATCTGGGCTTTTTTTACGCCGTGGTTAATGCATCGTTTGGGAACTTCTCAGTATGCTATATATACATTAGGCATGTCGATTATCAGCTATTTGACCATTGAGCTTGGAATAAGTGAAATAGTAACCAGAATCAGTTTAAAATATATAATCGTAGGCAACCGGCAACAGGTAAACAGGTTGATGAGTATTGCAATTAGAATTTATCTGATGATTGATATACTCATTCTGATATTAGCAATTGTGATGTACTTTTTTATAGATTCTTTTTTTACAAATTTGACACTTTCAGAGATTGATTTATTTCGTAATGTTTTCATTATATGTGCTGCAACAGTAATAGTCATTTTCTGGGAAATTCCATTCGAAGGTTTGTATGCCGCATATGGAAAAATATATGTAAATCGCCTCGTGGGTTTAGGATATAAATTATCATATGTTTTAGTTACTGTCATTAGCATTTCTCTTTATAATTCGGTTATTATTGTCGTACTATGTTATGCAGTGTTGACAATTAGCACAAAAGTATTTTTGTACCTATATATAACCAGAAAAAATAATATAGTAATTGACTTACATACCCATGACAGAGAGATTACTAAAAATTTACTAGGCATGTCAGGTTGGATTATTATTGCAATAGTTTCAAGCCGATATTTTTATGCAATTATACCGACCCTACTGGGAAGGTCTCAAATTCATTTGAGATAACAACATTTTCTGTTGCAAGCGCTGTTGAGGGCTATCTATTCCTTTTTTCTAATGCTCTAAATGGAATTTTTTTGCCACGCATTACGCGAATGGCAATGAGTAACGATGATGAAGGAATTACCGACTTGTTAATTAGAATTGGAAGAATTCAATTAATGATAATTTCTTGCATAATCATCGGAATTATAGGATTTGGACAGGAGTTTATTTCTTTTTGGGTTGGAAGTGAGTATAAAAATGCATATGTTTGCCTTATTTTAATTTTAATACCATGTATTGTACATTTGACTCAGACTGTAGCATTAGAGGCCACATTTGCAAAAAATCGAATTCGGGAAAGGGCTATAGTTTATGCTGTTGGGACTATTATTAGTACAGTTCTTACATGTATTTTAGCACCTGAATTCGGAGCAATAGGAGCAGCAATAGGAATATGCGTGGCAGAACTATTATGTTATGAAATAGGCATGAACTTTGTGTATAAAAAAATGCTTAATATTAATATAAGACACTTTTTTGTACAAACACATTTGAAGCTATTACCGCCGTTAATAATATCACTTATGACGGCTTTTGTGGTTAATCAATTAATAGAAGAATCAACAATTATAGTGTTTCTAACAGAAGTTGGAATATGGGCAGCGATTCATTTGATTTTACTGTATACCTTGGGATGCAATACATCAGAAAAAGATGTGATTAAAGCCATCCTGATGTATAGATAGTGGAAATAGTGAGACGCTGAGACATAATATTTTTTATTTTAGGGAGGAAAAGACATGTTTAAAAAACCATACATTATAGCAGAGGCAGGATGCAATCATATGGGCAGATGGAAATTGCCCATGACCTCATCAATACTGCGGCCATTTTCTGTAAAGCTGATGCAATTAAGTTCCAGAAGCGCTGCCCGAAGGAACAACTCACACCAGAGCAGTACAATGCTCCGCACCCTAATCCTATGAATTCATATGGGGATACTTATGGTGCTCATAGAGAATTCCTTGAATTCACTGCGGAGCAGCATGCGCAACTAAAGAGTTGGTGTGAAGAGGTTGGAATAACCTATTCCACTTCCGTGTGGGATTTGACGAGTGCAAAGGAGATAGCTGCGTTAAATCCTGTATTTATTAAAATACCATCTGCTTGTAATAATCATTTCGAGATGCTGTCTTGGCTTTGTGATAATTATGAGGGTGAAATACAGCTTTCGTTTGGAATGACAACACATGAAGAAGAGGAACAAATTGTCCGGCTATTTGAGAAACATGGAAGGGCAAAGGATTTAATATTGTTCAGTTGTACATCTGGCTATCCTGTGCCATTTGAGGATGTTTGCTTGCTGGAAATATCACGTATGCGTGAACAGTTCGAGAAACGTGTGAAGGCAATTGGCTTTTCTGGACACCATTTGGGGGTGGCAGTGGATGTGGCAGCCTACACTCTTGGGGCGAATGTCATTGAACGTCATTATACACTGGACCGTACATGGAAGGGAACTGACCATGCGGCATCTCTTGAGCCGGATGGAGTCCGCAGACTTGTCCGCAATCTGAATGCAGTATATAACGCATTGCAGATGAAGTCGAAGAGATTCTTCCAATTGAACAGATACAGCGAGATAAATTGAAATATAGAAACAGAACAGATTTTAAAATCACTAGATGATAAAAACTAGCAGAACAGGGAGGGAAACAATGGAATATAGCATTTATTCCAGTTAGAGGTGGAAGCAAATCCATTCCATTGAAAAATATTAAGAAGATTAGAGGTAGACCTTTGGTTTACTGGTCAGTAAAAGCTGCATGTGAATGTAAATACATTGATAAAGTATACGTAGCTACTGATAGCGAAAAATAAAAAATGTTGTAGAAAAGTTTAAATCAGGCCCATGTACTAATAGTTTTTGCAAGATAGAAGTTATAGGGCGCTCTGTTGAGTCAGCTTCAGACACTGCTTCAACGGAGTATGCTATGTTGGAATTTGCAGAGACTCATAACTTTGAAAATATTGTACTTATCCAAGCAACATCTCCATTATTATCAAATATAGATTTAGACAGAGGATTTGAATGTTTTTTAGAAGCTGGAACAGATAGCGTCTTGTCAGTTGTACGTCAGAAGCGCTTTCATTGGATGATTGATAAGCAGGGATATGCGCATCCGACGAATTATGATGTATTCAAGCGACCCCGCCGCCAGGAATTTGATGGATATATGGTTGAAATGGTGCTTTCTATATTTCCTCTAAAGCAGCGCTGCTCAAATCACGAAATAGGGTGTCAGGAAATATTAAAGCTGTAGAGATGAATGAGGATACTTTCTTTGAGATAGATGAACCTGGCGATTGGATTATGATAGAGGCGCTGATGAGGAAAAATGGAATTTCTGCACTTCGGGATATTCCAGTAATCAAGATGTTTCTTACGGATTGTGATGGTTGCCTGACTGACGGCGGAATGTATTATTCCGAAAATGGAGACGAAATGAAAAAGTTCAACACGCGTGATGGTATGGGCTTTGCCCTCTTGAAGAATACAGGAATTATTACAGGAATAATTACAAGTGAGAATGTTAAATTGAATCGCAAACGTGCTGAAAAAATGAAGCTGGATATTCTTGAGGCTGGATGCAAGGATAAATTATCTGCTGCCAGAATTTTGTGTGAGGAAAGGGGAATAGCATTGGAGAATGTAGCTTATGTTGGTGATGATATTAACGATATAGCTCTGATGAAAGAAGTAGGATTTAGCTGTTGTCCGGCTGATGCAGTAGAAGCAGTAAAGGATGTAGCAGATTATGTTGCTGATGCCTGTGGTGGAGAAGGAGTTATTCGTGAAATAATAGAAAATTTAATGGGGATAGATTTTAACAGGAATATATAGGTTTATATATGAAAAGACAAAGGAGTATGATTAGAATTATGAGTTCTATAGCGGTTGACACAAATATAAAACTAGACAATGAGATACCAGCATCTATGAAAGGGGCTGCACTGCTCATCACAGGAGGCACAGGTTCTTTTGGAAATGCAGTACTTAATCGATTTTTAACAACTGATAATTGGAGAAATCCGTATTCTTAGCCGAGATGAAAAGAAACAGGATGACATGCGCCATGAGTACCAATCGAAATACCCTGAGTATGTGGACAAGATTAAATTTTACATCGGTGATGTAAGAGATATTTCAAGTATACGGCCAGCCATGGTCGGAGTAAACTATATTTTTCATGCCGCTGCTTTAAAACAGGTGCCCAGCTGTGAATTTTTCCCAATTGAGGCAGTTAAGACGAATGTGCTTGGAACGGAAAATGTACTTACTGCAGCCATTGAAGCTGGTGTGAAAACTGTGGTGTGTTTGTCTACGGATAAAGCTGCTTATCCTGTAAATGCAATGGGAACATCAAAGGCTATGATGGAAAAAGTAATAGTTGCCAAATCAAGAACATCGAAGGATACAAAAATCTGTTGTACACGATATGGCAATGTTATGTGTTCCCGCGGCTCGGTAATTCCACTTTGGATTGAACAGATTTGTGCTGGTCAGCAAATTACGGTTACTGACCTTCCATGACCCGATTTATCACTGTCATTGGATGAGGCGGTTAATCTTGTTTTATTTGCATTTGAATATGGAAAGTCGGGTGATATTCTTGTTCAGAAGGCACCAGCATGCACAATTGAGACACAGGCCAAAGCAGTAATAGAACTTTTTGGAGGGAAGGAGAATAATATTAAGGTTATTGGAATCCGCCATGGAGAAAAATGTACGAGACGCTTCTTACTAACGAAGAGTGTGCACATGCAGTTGATATGGGAAAATTCTATAGAGTTCCATGCGATAATAGGGGGTTAAATTATGATAAGTATTTTAAACACGGTGATGTTGAAAGAAATACATTGACTGAGTTTAATAGTAATAATACAGAGTTGTTAGATGTGGCTGCCACAAAGGCTAAAATCGCATCTTTGGCATATATTCAGGAAATTCTTAAGGGAGAAAAAAAATAATGAAAGCATTGGTTACCGGAGGTTCGGGATTTATTGGTTCTAATATTGTAAGATTATTATTGGAGAATAACATTGAGGTGCGCGTGATTGATAATCTTTCATCTGGTTATTTTGTCAATATTCTGGAATATGTATCAAAGGGACGGATTGAATTTGTTGGTGGGGATATTCGAGACTATAAATCCGTAGCAAGTTCTATGGATGGAGTTGACGTTGTATTTCATCTGGCAGCAAGTGTTGGGCGACAGCGTTCCATTGATAATCCGCAACTTGATTCAGAGATTAATATGATTGGAACAATTAATGTTTTGGAAGCGATGAGACATGCTGGAACAAAACGGATTGTGTATTCATCATCGGCCGCCATATTTGGAGAATTGACGACGCCCACGATTGATGAGGAGCATCCTCAAAATGCTGACTGCCAATATGGGGTCAGTAAGCTTGCAGCAGAGAAAATGATTTTGGCATATAGTGGACTCTATGGATTTGAAGGAATCTGTTTAAGATATTTTAATATCTATGGTGTAAATCAGCGCTTTGATTTGTATGGAAATGTAATTCCGATTTTTGCAAAGAGAATCTTTTCTGGGGAGCCAATTACCATTTTGGTGATGGAAGCCAAACGAGAGATTTTCTTAATGCAGATGATGTTGCCAGAGCTAATTACATAGCAGCAATTGAGTGATGTGAAATCGGATGTTTTTAATATTGGAAGTGGTAACAGCATTACAATTAATACGTTGGCCAAAATGATGCAGAGAATCTCGGGAATTAACGTAGATATCCATTATGCGCCTGAAAGAATTGGGGATGTTAAACATTGTAAGGCAAATGCAGATAAGATTTTAATTGCTTAGGTTATAAAGCAGTCGTGGGTTTAGAAGAGGGCCTTAAAAAATATATAGATTGGTATAAAAAGAATTGTGTGTAGAAAAGGTAAATATGAAATGAAGATATTAGTGACTGGTGCGAAGGGATTTGTTGGAAAGAATCTTGTTGTAAGTTTAGAGAATATACGGGATGGAAAAGACCGTATACATGAAATAAACGGGCTGGAAAATCCTTCAGATTTACAAATCTGTACGTATGATATTGATTCGACACAAGAGGATTTAGAAAATGCCTGCATTGACTGTTCATTTGTGTTTAATCTGGCGGGTGTCAATCGGCTGATTTTCAGTCTGAGTTTATGAAGGGCAATTTCGGATTTGCCAATACGCTTCTTAATACCTTGAAAAAATACGATAATAGATGCCCTGTTATGTTAAGTAGTTCTATACAGGCTACTCTCATTGGCCGTTATGGACAGTCTGATTATGGAAAATCTAAATTGGCAGGAGAAAATTTATTTTTTGATTATAGTAAAGAAACAGGAGCTAAAGTTTGGTATATCGTTTACCAAATCTTTTTGGGAAGTGGTGCAAGCCAAATTATAATTCAGTAGTGGCGACATTTTGTAATAATATTGCAAATGATTTGCCTATTCAAGTGAATGACCATAATACAGAATTGGAATTACTTTATATTGATGATTTGATAGAAGAAATGTTACAAGCGCTGAATGGAGATGAACATCACTGTGAATTCGATGGATTAGAGGCTGTCCAAAGACCTGAGGGTCGTTATTGTTATGTGCCGGCAGTTCACAGAGTCACCCTTGGAGATATTGTTGCTTTACTTGATGAATTTAAGTATCAGCCACAGACGGGTATGATGCCGGAGATACCTGAGAATAGCTTTGCGAAGAAGTTGTATTCAACCTATTTGTCCTATCTTCCAAAAGAGAAAGCTATCTTCCCATTAAAAATGAATGTAGATGCAAGAGGTTCATTTACAGAGTTAATAAAGACGGCTAAGTGTGGACAGTTATCTGTGAATATCAGTAAACCAGGAATTACAAAGGGAGAACATTGGCATCATACAAAGTGGGAGCTCTTTATTGTGGTAAAGGGACATGGTTTGATTCAGCAGCGCAGGATTGGTACTGATGAGGTTATTGAGTTTGAGGTGAGTGATGAGAAAATAGAAGCAATTTATATGCTTCCAGGCTTCACCCACAATATTGTAAATCTCTCCGATACAGAAAATCTTGTAACAGTTATGTGGGCAAATGAGCAGTTTGATTCAAATCATCCGGACACATTTAGTGAAGAAGTTGTGGCGAATTAGCATCTGCACCAGAAAGGAAGTAAAGATTAATATGGGTATTAAACATATATATAATATAAAATTCAAAAATAATGGAAGATTGAAATTATTGATTATTGTTGGCACCAGGCCTGAAGTTATTCGCTTGTCAGCGGTCATCGAAAAATGCCGCAAGTATTTTGACACAATTTTGGCTCATACAGGTCAGAATTATGACTTTAGTTTAAATGGAGTTTTCTTTCAGGACCTAAAATTGGGCAGACCTGAAGTTTATTTAGATGCTGTAGGAGATGATCTTGGTGCAACAGTCGGTAATATCATCAACTATTCTTATAGCTTATGATAGCTTGTAAGCCAGATGCGCTATTGATTTTGGGAGACACAAACAGTTGTTTGTCTGCTATTGCAGCAAAAAGACTTCATATTCCTATTTTCCATATGGAAGCAGGAAATCGTTGTAAAGATGAGTGCTTACCGGAAGAAACAAATCGTCGTATCGTAGATATTATTTCTGATGTAAACCTTGCCTATTCTGAACATGCAAGAAGGTATTTATATGAGTGCGGTATTCCTGCGGAGCGCACTTATGTTACTGGGTCTCCAATGGCAGAAGTTCTACATAGTAATTTGGCAGAAATTGAAGCATCGGATATTCTTAAAAGGCTTGGTTTAAAGAAGGGTGCATATATCCTGCTTTCAGCTCATCGTGAAGAGAATATTGATACAGAGAAAAATTTTATTAGTCTGTTTACGGCAATTAATGCTATGGCTGAAAAATATGATATGCCGATACTGTATTCCTGTCATCCGCGAAGTAGAAAGAGGCTTGAAGCATCAGGATTTAAATTGGATGTTCGGGTGATTCAGCATGAACCTTTAGGGTTTCATGATTATAATTGTCTGCAGTTAAATTCATTCTGTGTGGTATCCGATTCTGGAACCTTACCGGAGGAAAGCAGTTTTTTTACATCAGTAGGGCACCCATTTCCAGCTGTATGTATCAGAACAAGTACAGAAAGGCCGGAAGCACTCGATAAGGGGTGTTTTATTTTGGCCGGAATTGATGAAGGTCATCTTCTTCAGGCGTTGCAACCGCTGTTAATATGGCAGCAGAAGGAGATAATGGTATTCCAGTACCTGATTATAGGGAAGAACTTGTAAGTACAAAAGTAGTGAAGATTATTCAGAGTTATACCAGTGTTGTTGATAAAATGGTGTGGAGAAAATATTAATTTTATGAACACATTGAGGTTCCAAAGTCTGTGGATATTTATTAAGAATTATGGTTTATATATAATAATAATATGGCTTGTCTGCTTTGTATGCATGAAAGTGTATGCAGAAAATAGAAAGAAGATTAAGATTTACCATGATTTATTCTTCGTTCTTTCATCTATAATGTATGCTGCAGCCCTTTTATATGTGACGATATTTAGCCGGAAAATGTCCGTAAACGTACATATAGAGTTATCCGTCTTTTGGGAATACAGAAGAGCACTTACTGGAGATAAAGAGTGGGCAATACAAATCATAAACAATATCGTATTGTTTGTTCCATTAGGTATACTGTATAAAGAAATATCAGACATAATGGGTATGAAGACATCATGGAAGAGTTCAATGATACTTGGATTTTTTGTTTCAGGAATCATTGAACTAATACAGCTTTCATTCAGAGTGGGTTTGTTTGAATACGATGATATTTTCAATAACAGTATTGGAATGATGAGTGGGTATATTTTCTGTAGATTAATTAGAAAAATGATAACAAGCAGGTAATATTGTTAAATACAAAAATACATGAGGAGAAATATTATGTCAAAATACTTCGGCACCGACGGCTTCCGCGGCGAAGCCAACAAGACACTAACAGTAGAGCACGCGTATAAAATCGGCCGGTTCCTAGGCTGGTATTACAGCAGAAATAAAAAAGACGGGAAATGCCGGGTTGTCATTGGAAAAGACACCCGGCGTTCTTCATACATGTTTGAATATTCCCTGGCCGCCGGGCTTACGGCATCCGGCGCGGACGCCTATCTTCTTCATGTGACCACCACCCCAAGCGTTTCCTATGTGGCCCGCACCGAAGGCTTTGACTGCGGCGTCATGATATCAGCCAGCCACAATCCCTACTATGATAATGGCATTAAATTAATCACGCCAGGGGGAAAAAATGGACGAGGATACCATCCTGAAGATAGAAGCCTGCATCGATGGCATCTCAGGTGAAATCCCGCTTGCGGTCAGGGAACAGATTGGGCGTACCGTGGACCATGCGGCAGGCAGGAACCGCTATACGGGTTACCTTATTTCCCTGGCAACCCGTTCCTACAAGAACATGAGGGTCGGCCTGGACTGTGCCAACGGAAGCGCCTGGATGATTGCCAAAAGCGTGTTCGACGCCCTGGGAGCATCCACCTATGTGATTAACAATGAGCCGGACGGCCTGAATATCAATACAGACTGCGGTTCCACCCACATGGACGGACTTATACGGTTTGTCAAGGAAAAGAAGCTGGATGTAGGGTTTGCATTTGACGGGGATGGGGACCGCTGCCTGTGTGTGGATGAAAAGGGCAATTTAGTGGATGGGGACCTTATCCTCTACATATATGGACGCTATATGAAGGAGCGGGGAAAACTCCAGGGCAATAAGATTGTCACCACGGTCATGTCCAACTTCGGCCTGTACAAAGCCTGGACGAGGCCGGAATTGAATATGAGAAAACAGCGGTGGGAGATAAATACGTATACGAGAACATGGCTTCCAACGGCTACCGTATTGGCGGCGAACAATCCGGCCATATCATCTTCCGCAAATATGCCACCACGGGGGACGGAATCCTCACGGCCATCAAGATGATGGAGGTCATCCTGGAGAAAAGCAGCCTCTCAGCAAGTTAGCAGAGCCGGTGCATATCTACCGCAGGTCCTGGAAAACATCCGGGTAAAGGATAAGAAGGCAGCCAGGGAGGATAAGGACGTACAGGATGCCATTGGCCAGGTGGAAGCGGCGCTGGGTAAGGATGGCCGCATCCTTGTAAGGGAGAGCGGGACAGAGCCTGTCATGCGGGTGATGGTGGAGGCAGCGGAACCGGCCAGATGCCGGGAATTCGTTGACCGGATTATAGAGCCATCATATCCAAAGGCCCATCAGGAGGTACTGTAGCATGTGCGGGATTGTGGGATATGCAGGAGATCTGCGGGCAGCTCCATTCTGTTGGACGGCTGGCAAGACTTGAATACAGAGGCTATGATTCAGCCGGAATCGCGGTGGCGGACCGGGCAGAGGATGGAACAGAAACACTGGAAGTGGTTAAAGCAAAAGGCCGTTTAAAGGTTTTGTGTGAAATGACGGACAATGGAAGGGCAGTGCCGGTACCTGTGGTATCGGCCATACTAGATGGGCCACCCATGGTGAACCTTCGGTGGCCAATTCACATCCACACTGCGCTGGGGATAAAAGAGTTGCGGTAGTACATAACGGAATCATAGAAAATTTTCAGGAAATAAAAGATAAGCTGCTAAAAAGCGGTGTGGAATTCATTTCCCAGACCGATACAGAGGTCCTGGCCCATCTCCTGGATAAGTATTATAACGGAAACCCCATTGAGGCCATAACCAAAATGATGGTACGGATCCGCGGATCCTATGCCTGGGCATCCTGTTTAAGGACAGGCCGGGGGAGATATATGCTGTGCGCAAAGACAGCCCGTTAATTGCAGGACGTTCGGACTGCGGTAATTTCATTGCGTCTGATGTGCCGGCCATCCTTAAGTATACCCGGGAGATCTGTTTTGTCAAAAACATGGAAATCCTCAGCATAACAAAGGATGGCATCCGGTTATATAACATTGACCAGGATGAGCTGGAACCGGAATTTTCCCGTATAGACTGGGACATGGAAGCGGCGGAGAAGAAGGGGTTTGAGCATTTCATGCTGAAGGAAATCTATGAACAGCCAAAGGCAGTGCGGGATACCCTGAACCCCAGAATAAAAGACAAGCAAATCGTGCTGGATGAATTAAAGCTGGCTGACAAGGAAATATGCGGTTTAAAGAGAATCCAGATGGTTGCATGCGGCTCCGCCTATCATGTGTGCATGAGTGCAAAATACATTTTCGAGCAGTTAGCGCGGATACCTGTGGATGTGGATCTGGCTAGTGAACTGCGTTACAGGAATCCTGTATTTGAGGACCATACCCTTGCCATTGTGGTGAGCCAGTCAGGCGAGACAGCGGATACACTGGCGGCATTGAGGGAGGCCAAGAGCCAGGGGCTTCCGGTCATGGGTATTGTCAATGTGGTGGGAAGCTCCATTGCCAGGGAGGCGGATTATGTGTTTTATACCTGGGCAGGACCTGAGATTGCGGTGGCCACAACTAAGGCCTACAGCGCTCAGCTGGCAGCGGTCTATCTGCTGGCCATCCACTTTGGCCGGGTGAGAGGAAATTTGGATGACGGAACATATCAAGGTATGATTGAGGAGCTTTTGCTTCTTCCTGATAAAATCAGCCGGATTCTGGAGGAAAAAGAGCGGATTCAGTGGTTTGCCAATAAGTTTTCCCATAACAATGATGTATTCTTTATCGGCAGAGGACTGGATTATGCTGCCTCCATGGAGGGCTCCCTAAAACTCAAGGAAATATCCTATATACACTCAGAGGCGTATGCTGCCGGGGAACTGAAGCACGGGACTATTTCCCTGATTGAGGACGGCATATGGACCATCAACATAGCGACACAGGGCAGCCTGTTTGAAAAGCTAATCAGCAACATGGTGGAGGTCAAAAGCAGAGGGGCAAATATCCTGGGGATTACCAGTTACGGGAATTATTGCATGGAGGACACGGCTGACTGTACCATATATGTTCCGAAGACATTGGAATGTTTTTATCCCAGCCTGGTTGTCATCCCTCTTCAGCTTCTGGCCTATTATGTATCCCTTTCCAAGGGACTGGACGTGGATAAACCAAGGAATCTGGCAAAATCAGTGACCGTGGAGTAGCGGGTAACAGAAGACTTGATATAAGAGAGGAGGGAAGACAGTCATGTCAGCAGACAGTCATATTTTCATACAGACCTTTTGCGGTTTTGATGTGTTCATCGCCAATCAGGCAGTCTATTTTTCCAGCAAAAAGTCTAAGGAACTATTGGCCCTCCTGGTCAGCAAAAGAGGATGCAGCGTACCGCTTTCCGAGATAGCGTATACCTTATACAGTGATACGCCGGAAAGAACGGCAAAAAATAATATCAGGGTCATTGGGTACAGGCTGCGCCAGATTTTAAGGGAGCATGGATGTGAAGAACTGCTGATTCACAGGCCCGGGGTATACTCGGTCAACACAGGACTGTTTACCTGTGATTACTATGAATTCATGAAAGAAAACAGGACATACATTACTGCCTATACGGGAAAATACATGCCGGAATATTGGTGGGCATCTGGGGTGGTTCCATATTTAAACGTGGTATATGAATTATATAATAAAAACATTCCCTGTAAGAGAGATTAATCTGATTTATGTCAGGGATGTTTGAAAATTCGCCTCCTCCTAAAACAGTACAGGGGAAAACGGCAAGGTGCCTGTGGAAAATTTCTGCGGAGTAATTTTCATTAAGGAGTAATTACATTATGATGAGAAAAAAAATTGTATCTATTGTTATCTGCACAGCTGTATTCATGGCAATTCCGTCTGTTTTGCATTTGCCTTGGATGGATGGCAGCAGGATGAGGCCCAGGAATGGATTTACAAGGAAAATGACAAAAAATTAGTTAACCAGTGGATTACATGGATAGACGGGACCCTAAGGTATGTGGGAGGAGACGGAAAGATTGTCAAAGATAATTGGGTGAATTTTGGAGATAAGCGTTACCGTGTTAAAGAGGATGGTGCCAGATATGAAGACCAGTGGTTCAATATCATGTCTAGCCCTGCATTACCTTCAGCCAAGCCAGTAACCAACTGGTATTATGCAGGAGCAGACGGAAGTATATTGAAAGATGGCTGGCATGAAGTGGAGGGAAGATATTATTATTTTTACCCAGGGGGAAACTCACCCAGAAAGTCTTTCTTTAATCTGGATGATAAGCGGTATTATGTGGATGAGAATGGTGCAAGGATGGCTCCAGGCTGGTTTTCTATTGACAATGTGAATAGTAAGGGGGAGCCCTATACTAATTGGTATTATGTTAATGAGGATGGTTCCCTTCTTAGGATGGGTGGCATGAACTGGAAGGCATGACATGTTATTTTGATGCTAACGGGACAGTTTACCGCGACAGATGGTTCAGCCTAAATGATGACCGGTATTATGTGGACGGGAACGGGGCCAGACAAAGCGGCTGGTTCTCCATTACAGGTACCAATGGCAGCGGACAGCGGTATACCAATTGGTATCACGCGGATGCCAACGGTGTATTATGGCGCAATGGATGGAGGGAAGAAAGTGGAAAGTGGTATTTCTTTGATGCCAACGGCCTTAACTATAGAAATCGCTGGTACATAGACGGAGATGGGGATAGGTATTACCTGGATAAGGATGGCGTTCTTCAGGATGATGGATGGTTTAAGATTGAATCTACCAATACCACTACGGGTGCTGTGACTGAGAATTGGTATTATGCGGCAGAATCTGGAGCTGTGCTTAAAGGCGGCTTTAGAGAACTTGAGGATAAGAAATACTATTTTGATATAAATGGCCTGAATTACCGGAAACGGTGGCTGGCTGAGGAAAACGGCAAGAGGCGGTACATTGGGGATGAGGGATATTTATATCAGAACCAGTGGTTTGTTATCAGCGGCCTGGATTCCAGGAACTCAGACTACAATAACTGGTATTATGCAGGCAGGGGCGGATACGTGCGCATGGACGGCTGGTATAAAATTGATGGGCAGTATTATTGTTTTAATACTTCAGGTGTGATGCGCACCGGCTGGCTGACGGAATCAGCCGATGATGAGGAGGATGAGGATTCCTATTATTACTGTGGACAAGATGGAGCCAGGGTAACAGGATGGCAGTGGCTGGAGATTCCCCAAAGCTGGATGGATAACTCGGATGTGGCGGATTATGTACAGGAGAATGGACAGTATGCTTATTTCTATTTCAATAAATCTTCAGGAAAAAAGAAGCGTTCCACAGGGGGGAAAAAAGAAGTTAAGGTAGACGGAGTTACCTATTGTTTTGATGGTAACGGCATCATGTACCTGGCTGGGTAAAAATCAGCTCAACAACGCCAGAGATAAAAGGCTACCGCTACTTCTGCCAGCCGGAATCAGAACAGGATAAGACATTCATCCGGGGGGAACGGGCAGAAGGAACATGGCTGAAAATAGACGGACCTGCGGACCTTAACAGTTCCGGGCAAAAGGAATGGTACTATTTCGACCAATCAGGAAAACCGAAATGCGGTAATGAAAACAGCTATGCCGTTGAGAAAATCCAAGACAGCTATTATGTCTTTGATATGTATGGGGTGGCGCAGTACGGCCTCATAGAGGTAAACGGGGATTTTTATTATTGCAAAGGCCCGGACGGGAACAGGAAATGTGTCACCGGCAGGATCACGCTGAATGACGGAATAGGAGCCGCCCGTTCCCAGTATTATTTTGACCTTAAGGGAAAAGGAATCACCGGCATTAAGGATGGGGCATTTTACTATAAGGGAAGGCTCCAGAAAGCGGATTCCTCAGCCAGATATGAAGTATTTGACATACCGGGAGAAGGAAAAAGGCTGGTTAATTCCAGCGGGAAAATCATGAAGAATACGAAGGTAACAGACGGGAATGACCAGAAATGGGTTCTTGGATCAGGCGGAAGGATTCTCAGCTATGGTTCAGATGAGGTAGCGGAGATATTAGCACCAGAGTCCACGGTTTCTTATTAATATTACTGCTGGAGAGATAGATGCAGATATAAAAGGATATTAAATTATAAAGAGTGGAAGGAGTTATGTGATGAATCTGGAAGATGATATTATGAAGTGTGCTGAGAATATAGATAATGCCGGATGGAGTAGTATGATGCTAATTTGTATACAGGGTAAAACAGAGGATAGAATTCGTGGGGAAATCTGCAGTTATCATCTTAAAAAAACGATTCCGTTTTCTGATATTGGAGATATGGTACTAAAAATAGATGAGATTTGTGATTGGTTGGGAACGCCACAGAGGACAACGAATCCTCGTTTTATGAATTCAGAAATGGAACAGAGATATCTGGATGCCAGCAAGGAACATTCGGAAGTGGTGGAAGATAAGGGGATAGGCCGTTATGGGGTGACTCCATTCCCACAGGCGCTAAAATCCAGGGCTGTATTGGTTGTAATCGTTAGATACAGACAGAATTCCAGCATTCAGGGAACTATCAAGGGAAGACTTACAGGTGATAAAGAGGTGAGCTTCAGAAGTGCGTTAGAGTTGATGCGCATGATGCAATTTATGTTTTCAACCCATTAAGCTATGTTAGACCAGGTTTTTTTTAAAAGTGCGCCCGGCGGTTCACGTTTTTAATGGGTGAAAGTCGTGTGTTCTAATTGAAGAAAAAAGCAAATGAGAACCTTTGCTCCGAAATGGGTCTGGAGCTGCGAAGCCAACGAGTCGTGGAAGTAGTAACAGACCTCTGGACGGATCAAAGGCTGTTGGGCGTGTCCGGCTTTGCCTGTCCCCGCTCAACGCAAAAGAGGGACTATCGGTGGGAAGCTGATAGTCCCTCTTTTGTTGTTACATTGCGCTTGCCCTGAATTATATGGTTCCCTTTTAATTAATATATCAGATCGCTTTCTAACGGTAAAATCTGCAGAGAAGGAGATTGGTAAGCAAGACCTATAATATAAAGGGTATAGGTAACAGCATTCTGGACATTAAATGTAACAATTCGATTATAATGACAGAAGATTATGTGGAATGTAATATACTTATAACCGTAATAGGAGTGCTCTGGTTCCCTGTATTTGTATAATAAGGAGTGAAATTGCCAAAGCGCATGTCATTTATAACATTGCGGTTTCCCAACCGTATGTTAATGGCCGACTGATTTGGAGCCGCATGGAGAAAACGAATGCTGCAGTGCTACTGTTCGGGCGGCTGGGAAATGTAGGACGGCTAGGCAGAACAATAAAGGGAGGAAGAACAGTACCAGGTATATTACCTACAGGAGGTCCCCAGGAGGCGTTTCCGGAGATGAAGGAGCACTGCCGGGTGTGCTGTCTGTTGGAGATCCCCAGGAGGAAGTTTCCGGAGATGATAACTCGTTTTCAGACGCTGAATCAGAACGTGTAAGATTCAATTCATCGCTATCAATATACATATTTTCTTTCTTATACTATCAATATCTTATGATTTATTATATGCTTCCCATTCATTAAAGTGTAAAGATTGGTAAAGGTTAGCTGCCTATTTTGGATGAGTAGCTGTCAGTTTCTATGTACCAACCAGGTAACTGATGGCTGCTGTCACTTTTTCGTTTTAATGAGACACTGTTACGGAGCGATGATTGGCTGTTCCAATATATATGCAGTGAGTTTGAAGTGGATTTGACGAAGGTTTATTCTTGCTATGATACGGGCATGTCTATTCATAAGTGGAAAAAGGCTGCCCCCGACCTTATCTGCATAGGGATTGATATCTGTATCAAAACAGAATACGCCGGAAGAATATGGCATCAATATGCGGATTCACCTGTATACTACAAAAGCACGATGGACATTGTCTGGATTATGAACCGGTTATTTGATGAATGGGATTTTCCGCAGAATTTCGTGAAATTCTGTTCCTTTACAGAGGCAGAGATATCAAAAAGAAGGCCGAGGAAAGGAGGTCAGATTTACAAATGGACGTAAATCGAATACAGGAAAATCGGTGATAAGGGAACGTTTGTTGTTCACGTAAAGTATCGCCAGAACGCCACTTGGCAGGGAGATGTAATCTGGGTAGAGAAAAAAAGGCGGCAGAGCTTTCGCAGTGCCATGGAACTGTTCCACCTGATTGACAGCGCCTTTGAGAGCGGGAGTGATAAGGAGGAAGGCGGGCTTGAGGAAGAAAAGCTTTAGCCTCTTTGCTGAGTTTGGGGCAGGATTTGTGTTAATCCTACCCCGATTTTATGAAACACGATAATTTCCCACATCCTGTTTATTTTGGCAGGCGGCTTCATGAATCTCTCAGCATTTTACAAAATAATAGAACTCTATGTCATCTATTGTAATCCACACATATGGATTGCCCAATATTTCCCTTACACCGTTTACAATCTGTGTAAAAGCTTCATGGAACTCTTCATAACTTTCCACCTCGACTGGATTCCATATGATTATAAAGTTGGCGGTCAGCCGTCCAGCTCAGGTCCCCGTTTATCCCCGCAAAGGAAATAAGATTCATTTAACCATGCATTTACATATATGCCAGTATTCGCGCATACCTTTTTGGCAGCTTTTTCCCAAACCTTAATCAGAATGCTCTGAGTGACGATTTCCGGCATAAGCCTGCTATGGCAACTGTATATCGTTTTGTACGCATATGAATACCCTTTTTATTAATATATTCAGCATACAAAGAAAAAGTTATTGAACGTGGTTTTGCAGCCAATTTATGGCATTGGATGCGTAAGTGCGCTGCCCAGGGGGAGAACCTCTTCATTAAATACAACGTGGTCATTATGCATGGGTTTGCCAAATAGCGGATTTTCCTCTGGAGTTCCGGCGCCTATTAACATATAGCAGCATGGCCGCTCATAAGTATAAGAGGCGAAATCCTCTGATCCCATACCGCCTTGTGCAAACAATACTATTTTATGAGGATCATAGCATTCTTTCATGTAGCCGGCAAGTTCCTTGACCATCTCACTGTCATTTTGCAGTGGCGGGGCAGATGCGATTTCTTTCACACTAGCCTGCCCGCGAAAGAGAGAAGCTGTCTGAGTGGAGATTTCTTCAATTCTGTCAAAGATATATTTGGATATCTTACAATCCATTGTACGGATGGTTCCCTCCAGAATCACCTCTTCAGGGATGATATTTGGAGCTTCGCCGGCAGAAAACCTGCCAATGGTAAGTGCGGCTGGCTGGGTGGGTGCGATTTCTCTTGCAATGATTTCCTGAAGAGACAGATAAACATGGGCCGCAATATTGATGGGATCAACCCCTGTTTCCGGCATTGCGCCATGCAGCCGGTGCCTTTTATATGAATCTGAAATAAGTACATCCTGCCATGCAGGTGCCTGAACCACACATAACCGTTCCGGATGGAATGCCGGAAACAACATGAAATGCAATGCCCGTATCTACATGGGGATTTTCCAAAACACCGGCCTTGAGCATTGCCTTTGCTCCTGTGAACCCTTCTTCGTCAGGCTGAAATACCAGTTTAACGGTACCAACCAGATCCTGCTGGTATTGTTTTAATAATTTAGCTGCTCCCAAAAGCATGGCTGTGTGCATATCGTGTCCACATGCATGCATAGAGCCATTTTCGGAGGCAAAAGAAACGGGAGCCGCTCCTGAATGGGCAGAGCGTCCATGTCTGCGCGAAGAAGGATGGTTTTGCCTGGCTGTTTTCCGGATATCGTGGCGGTAACAGCACTTTCACATAGTTTCTGAGGGCAATATCCATACTCTTCCAGCTTGCCAAAAACAAATGATTGGTCCGTGGTAAGATGGAACCTATTTCAGGATATTGATGTAATGTTCTTCTGATTGATATAAGTTCTGACTCCAGCTGTTTTGCAGATTCAAAAATTGGTTTCATATTAATATCCTCCGGATTCATAATGATTGTATTTTAAGAATATGAAAATGGCTACGATTCTCACGCTTCTGTTAATGAAGTATACCATAAAAATGAAAGGAATGTGAAACCATATGATAAATAAAACAATAAAATTGAGAAAGGAGTGCCTGTAATAGTATGTATGAACAGCACGGGTTGTATACGTGTCGGAGCCGTATTCAGCAGAGCATCAGGATTAAAAAGCGGCATGCCCTGCTTGTTTTGACCGCCACTTTTATACAATAGTTGATTGTTGATAAGCCGAATTTTTGGTATAATTCAAATATTAAAAAATTCAGAAATCACAGTTTGCTTCTGGTGATTTTCTGAATAGTCTCTGTAGGGTATCCTTCAAAGGAGGAACAGACCATGAAAAATAGTAAACCCTTGGATATGGCCCCGCCTGTAACAGTAGGTGTAGAGGACACATTCAGCTACATGATTTCTGATGAATGTGTAGGCTGTGAGGCGTGTGTCGCAAACTGCCCTGTCCATGCAATAGCAGAGCGGAGCGGCCGGTTAGAAGTTGATCCTGCCATTTGTATTGATTGAGCATATCAGCGGTCAACACGGAAAACTGTTATTTCAATCCGGGGTGTGCCATGAGTTTATATAAGCACGATGGGGCCAATCGTATGTTGAAGCTGCTGCAGGATTTGTTTGGTGAGGTTAAATCACACAACGTATGCTGCAGGCATTCCCCTAACTTTTATTGACGGTATTAATATTCCAGATCTTCCAGACTACGGCGGCATAACAATGTCTGTTCACGATTCATGTGGGTATCGGCATAAGCCGCAGGTGCATAAGGCAGTAAGAAACCTTGTGCGGCGAATGAATACCATCAGCAATTAGTAACATACATAGAGAATCACTAAAACTACATCCTGGCGCAAGGGGACGCGCGCCCCTTGCGCCGATGTCATAAGATGCGGGTTTAGCTTATGTCATATACAGCTATTCAATCATTCCGTCTTTTACAGTAATAATACGGTTGCTGTTTTTTGCCGCTTCGGGAGAGTGCGTTACCATGATAATCGTCTGCCCGCTGTTTTTATTGATTGATTGTAATAGCTTCATGATTTCAGCCCCCGTCTTACTATCTAAGTTTCCCGTGGGTTCATCTGCAAATAAAATTTCCGGATCGCTGATTAAAGCGCGGGCGATTGCTGCTCTTTGCTGCTGGCCGCCTGACAATTCCCTGGGCGTATGCTTCCTTCTATCGGACAGACCCACAATCTCTAAGATGTTATCAAGCTGTTTTCGATAGTCTTTAAACTTTTTGCCATCGGAACCAGACTGTCCCATAATTGAAACAAATTCTCCCTTTAAAACTTTTAAGGACACGTTTTTTAAAACTCTGGTTGTTGTTTCTCCAATTTTAAAATCTTTCACTATATTTTTTCCTTCAATTGCAATATTGCCTGTAATTGGTTTCATTTTTAAATCCTCCGGCTATTCAAATTTGATTTCTTCCACTAATTTCATTTTCTTACTTTTCACAATAGGGACAACAGAGCCTGTTAAAGTAACCAAAACTCCCATTGCCCCTGCCGATAGAAACGTCATAAAATCCAATTCTGGCAGCATTGAGATTTTTGGACCTGCTACGATAAATATGGTTGCAATTATCAATCCCAACAATGAAAATCCGCCTGCAATATACAGCATGTTTCCGGTAACGACTTTGGGTAAAATTTCTGAGATCAAAAATAATACAATGCCAATTCCAACAATAAATCGATTTGATACTTGGGTTTCTTCCGCGACGCCAAGTACAACATTCTTAATAGGCAAGCGGCTGGCGCGGCGGACAGGTATCCAGGCGCTCAATACAGAAACAATGACTGCCACACCAAAAGAAAGCAGCACCGCTGCGCCTGTAATAACCACAGGTATTTCTATACCTTGTGATAGCGTATTACCCATACCCCGTAGGATTAATTTTAGAACAACTCATGCATTCCAATGGAACAAGGCTTCACCGGTTTCTTCAGGAAATGAACAGGGAAGCGCTGGATGGGTATGACTGCATGACCACAGGCTGGGTGGCAAGGCTGGTGGCCCGTGAGACAACAATCAGACAGGGATTGTGATAATTGCATAAAAATGAGAAATGAAATTATGATATTGTAACAAAAATATGAATTCCAATCAAAAAATACTTGTCTCACCTCATATATTGTGCTATATTAAATTCAAGGTTATTGGAAACGTTACCGACATCGTTACCGGGAAGGTTTCTGGAAACATTGTACAAATGTATCACAGTATGGAAAGCATCCGCGGCAGAGAACGTGGATACGGAAGGAGGATATAATTATGAAACTGAGGAAACTTGCAGCACTTTCACTGGCGGCAGCTATGGCGGCAGGCACACTGGCCGGGTGTTCTTCCAAACCATCAGGGACCGCGCAATCCCCCGCGGGAGAAGCGTCGGAGGGGACACGGTCAGGAGAACCGGTATCGGCCGATGGAAAGGGACAGATTTATTATCTGAACTTTAAACCTGAGGTTGCAGATGTATGGGTAGAGCTGGCAGAGAAGTACACGGCAGAGACCGGGATACCGATGAAGGTCCAGACCGCGGCGGCCGGGACGTATGAGCAGACTCTGAAGTCTGAGGTGGCAAAGAAGGAACCTCCCACACTGTTCCAGATTAACGGACCCATTGGCTATAAGTCATGGGCTAAGTACTGCCGCGATTTAAGTGATACGGAAATCTACGGCCACCTGATAGATAAGACCATGGCGGTTACAGATGGTGACGGCGTATACGGAATCCCCTATGTTGTAGAGGGATACGGAATCATTTACAATGTCGCAATCATGCGGAAGTATTTTGCATTGGACGGCGCTAAGGCAGCATCCATGGATGAGATTAATGACTTTGATACACTAAAGGCTGTTTCCGAG
>ENA-OQCK01000448-OQCK01000448.1-human-gut-metagenome-genome-assembly--contig:-NODE-448-length-22668-cov-21.707733_pt1 | contig 22668 bp, 19 predicted proteins | sample MGYA00242498_ERZ504578 | MGnify/ENA primary metagenome ERZ504578 (study PRJEB26092, sample SAMD00036229) | human gut metagenome | host: Homo sapiens | study: EMG produced TPA metagenomics assembly of...
ATACACTGGCCAAAGATACGGTTACAATGAAAACAACTTCTCGAGGAAAACGTGAAAAAGCGGATAGTGATAAATTCGGAGGCATGGAAGCGATGATGAAAGTTATGATGTCCAAGAAAAAAGAATACTCTAAAGAGGAGATAAATTTTGCTTTGGCTGTCATGGAAGTAGAACGCACTTTGAAGAATGTGGGTAATTATAAGAGTGCTCTTTTGGAAAGTCCGGAAAGAGAATTGACCTCTATGGTTAATGCGTTGAATGGAGGATATACACAACCTTCACCGGGTGGCGATCCTATCGCCAATCCTAATACTTTACCTACGGGACGAAATCTTTTTGCTATCAATGCTGAAGAAACTCCGTCGGAATCTGCATGGGAGAAAGGGAAACAATTGGCTGACAATACTATCGAAATGTATCGTCGTCGTCATAATGACTCTATTCCCCGTAAAGTAAGCTATACATTATGGAGTGGAGAATTTATAGAAACCGGTGGCGCTACTATTGCACAGGTATTGTATATGTTAGGTGTAGAGCCTATTCGTGATACGTTCGGACGCGTGACGGATCTTCGTTTGATCCCTTCGGCAGAATTGGGGCGTCCTCGTATTGATGTTGTGGTGCAAACTAGCGGGCAGTTGAGAGATATTGCCGCTTCACGCCTGTTCCTTATCAACCGTGCCGTAGAGATGGCTGCCAATGCTAAAGAGGATCAATTTGAAAATCAAGTGGCGGCAGGTGTTGTGGAAGCTGAACGTGTATTGATAGAAAAAGGTCTGACTCCGAAAGAAGCCCGCGAAATGTCTACTTTTCGTGTGTTTGGAGGAGTGAATGGCAATTATGGTACGGGTATACAAAGTATGGTGCAATCTGGTGACCGTTGGGAAAGTGAAGAGGAAATCGCCGATGTTTATTTGAATAATATGGGTGCTTTTTATGGTAGTGAAAAGAATTGGGAAACTGTCCGCCAATTTGCTTTGGAAGCTGCTTTGACACGTACGGATGCGGTTATTCAGCCACGTCAAAGCAATACATGGGGTGCATTAAGCCTGGATCATGTGTATGAGTTTATGGGAGGTATGAATCTTGCTGTCCGTAATGTGACCGGTAAAGATCCCGATGCGTATCTGAGCGACTATCGTAATCGTAACAATGCCCGTATGCAAGAGGTGAAAGAAGCTATTGGCATAGAGAGTCGTACCACAATATTCAATCCTGCTTATATTAAGGAAAAAATGAAAGGGGAGGCCGGCGCAGCTAATACTTTTGCTGAGATTGTGCAAAATACATATGGCTGGAATGTCATGAAACCTCAGGCTGTTGATAAGGAAATGTGGAATGAGATATATGATGTGTATGTAAAGGATAAATTTAACTTGGGAGTGCAGGGTTATTTTGAAAAGCAGAACCCTGCTGCTTTGGAAGAAATGACTGCGGTAATGATGGAAACTATCCGTAAAGGAATGTGGCAGGCTAGCGAGCAACAGATAGCGGATATTGCCAAACTACATACCGATTTGGTGAATAAATATAAACCGTCTTGTTCAGGTTTTGTTTGTGATAATGCAAAATTACGTCAGTTCATAGCTTCTAAAATGGATGCACAGACTGCATCCCGGTATAAGGAAAACATCAGTCAGATACGTGAAGTTGCTGCTTCAAAAGAGCAAAAGGGTATGGTGATGAAAAAAGAAGAGATGAATACAGTCGGTACGGAACAACAGACGAATACGGTAAGCAATACTGTTGTTTGTGTTGTAGTGGTGGCTGCTGTTCTTGTTTTAATTGTATTGGTGCGTTGTCGCCGTAAAAAAATGCAGGAATAACAGGCTATGGAAACAATTGTAGTTGTTCTTATGATATTGGTCTGTTTCAATTTTATGATGAAACAGACATTCCGCAAACGAGGATCGGTTGCAGCAATAGCTGTTGTAGCCGCCCTTTTTGTGGGGCTGATGTGCCCATATGCAATTCAGCAGTCTAAGACACAGATTGCTGATTGGCTGGCAGATGCCCAATTGATGCTTGACACTTCGGTGGTGCTTACAGTGGAAGTTGCCTTACAGATGGCTTTTTGTATGTTGGCTGTTCATGTGCTTACTACAGGTCCTGTTAAGAAACGTACTCTTTGGGCTTACCGTGCTTTACGTTGGTTTCCGGGTATTTTGATATTTCCTGTCTTGTTTAGCGGATTGGTATATCTTATCTTCTCTTTTCCGGGTGTTTCCTTTTCTCTTGTCGCATGGAGTATGGCGGTAGGTGTATTGATATTAATTTCTGTAGGCACATTGTTTCTTCGTTATCTCTTGCCGGAAAAGGAATTACGGTTGGAACTATTGTTCCTCACTAATGCATTGACCGCCATATTGGGAATTATTGCTACTGTAAATGGTCGTACCGCCGTAACAGGTATAAGCGAGGTGGATTGGGGGGCATTGACCGGCTTGATAATTATGCTGGCAGGTGGAGGACTCATTGGATTGGTTATATATAAATATAGACGAATAAAAACAAACATTTAAAACTTACTGACATTATGAATCTTATATCAGACATTCTGTTTTGGATTTCGAACGGACTTTTAGTTCCTGTTGTTGTATTGCTTATTGTTCTTTTCATCCGTTCGCTATTATTGATAGGCAGTTTTTTCGGGCAATATTTGGCTATTCGGCGTACAGATGCGTTGTTGCGTCAACAGCTTGATGCACTGACTATAGATACTTTGCCCGAATTGGAAAGCAAACTTCCAGTGAAGTCGAACTCGTTGGTCATTGTGTATATCCGTCGGGTGTTGGGGTCAAAAGACCGTCCGGCACATGTGCAGCGTCTGTTGGCTGATTTTGAAATTACTGCTGATAAGGATTTGGCTATTTCAAAAACATTGACCAAGATGGGACCGATGCTTGGATTGATGGGTACATTGATTCCAATGGGACCTGCTTTGGTGGGACTTTCTACTGGTGATATCGCTTCTATGGCATACAATATGCAAGTCGCTTTTGCTACAACTGTAGTTGGTCTGTTTTCTAGTGCCATCGGTTTCATAACTCAACAGGTGAAGCAACGCTGGTATTTGCAGGATATGACTAATCTGGAATTCCTTTCTGAATTGCTCACTGAAAAACATACAGCTTGAGATGAAACGTAATTTATTAAGAAAAGAGGAGGATAGTGACCCGATGAGCGTGGTCAGCAATCTGTTTGATGTGGCGATGGTGTTTGCGGTAGCGTTAATGGTAGCCTTGGTTACCCGTTATAATATGACTGAAATGTTTAGTCAGGAGGATTTTACGATGGTGAAGAATCCGGGTAAGGAAAACATGGAAATTATAACCAAGGAAGGGCAGAAGATAAACCGCTATACACCTTCTGAGGATCAGGATGCCAAAAGCGGAAAGAAGGGTAGAAAGGTGGGGATTGCATACGAATTGGATAATGGGGAAATTATTTATGTGCCGAAGATTGATTGGGGAGTTATGGTTGATTGATTTTTTCTTCTTCAATCGAAGAGGTGTAGGCTGTATTTCATATTCAGTATTACGCCTCTTTTTATTTTGAATATTTACTGATTACAAGTAGCGGTCTGTCCGTTTAGTTACGCATTTCGAAACAACTCTCCTTTGATATTTGTTATTATTACAAATAACTCACTCATATAAGAACTATAATGATGCAAAATGAACTAAACACGAGCTTGATTGAAGCTGTAAAAGAAAAACTGCCACTTAAAGAAAATCTGGCCAATCTGTTAATAGATACTTTGTATATCGGTAAAGAGGCTATTTATCGGAGGTTGCGTGGTGAGGTCCCTTTTACATTAGAGGAAGCTGCTTTGATATCAAGAAAGTTAGGTGTTTCATTAGATAATGTAATAGGAGTCTGTTTCAGTTCCAATGCCGTATTCGATTTGAATGTGGTGGATCATGAAGATCCGTTTGAAACTTACTATTCATTATTAAAAAAGTATGTCAATGTGTTACATGCTTTGCAAAACGATCCTTCCTCTTCCATGGGTACTTCTTCCAATATTATCCCCCAAACACTTTCTTTGAAACATAAATCATTGTCTAAGTTTCGCCTCTTTAAATGGATGTATCAAAACAAGCATATTCAGTGCAAGCATTTTGACAAGGTGGAAGTTCCTCAAAAAATATATGATATTCAAAATGATTTTGTATCTGCTACCGGACATATACATTCTGTGGATTATATCTGGGATAGTATGATTTTTCATCATCTGATAAATGACATACAGTATTTTGCCGGGATTCATCTTATCACAGAAGAGGACAAACATCAGATTAAAGAAGAACTATTGCAACTGACCGACGAATTGGAAGACTTGGCTTCTAAGGGAAAGACAGAAGCAGGTAACAGTGTACATATTTACGTGTCTCATATTAATTTTGAAGCCACCTACAGCTATCTGGAGGCTGATTCGGTACAACTCAGTTTGATACGGGTGTATTCTATCAACTCCATTACTACGCAGGATTGTGGAATGTTCCTCAGTTTGAAAGAATGGATACAGTCACTGAAGAAATTCTCGACTATGATTTCAGAGAGTGGAGAGATGCAGCGTATACAGTTTTTCCAACAACAACGTGAAATAATAAGCACTTTATAATAGTTTCCTATTTACGAAAAACGAAATAGGAAAGAAATTCTGTTTACTGAAAATGAAAGTAAATAATCTGTTTATTTACTTTTTTTCGTTATCTGTTTTCTTATTCCTCAATTGGTCGTGAATCAGAAAGATAGAAAGTCTTTCATCTCTGTTTTAGAGCATAGAATTCCCATTTCCATAACTTAAATTTGCAGTCTGTTTGTTAATAACCAAAGAAGGGGAAAAGAATGAAGAATAAGATTGTGAATGAACTGATTACAGCCATGAAGGCACGTGTTCCTGAAAAGCAGAATTTGGCAGGCTATCTGGCAGATACATTATGTATGGGAAAGGAAGCCGTTTACCGCAGGCTACGGGGAGAGGTTTCTTTTACCCTTGAAGAAGTTGCCTTGATCTCTCGAAGACTGGGTATTTCCATTGATCAGATTATAGGAAATCACCTTTCGGACAGAGTGACCTTTGATTTGAATTTATTGAAGTCTTCTGATTCAATGGAAGGCTATTATGAGATAATCCATCGTTATCTGCAAATTTTTGATTATGTGAAAAAGGATGAAACAACAGAAGTTTATACTGCTTCCAATTTGCTGCCGTTTACTCTTTATTCTGAATATGAGTATCTGTCTAAATTTCGTCTTTGCCGTTGGATTTATCAGAATGGTGAGATCAAGACTCCTAATTCTTTAAGAGATATGCAGGTGGAAGACCGGATTGTGAGTGCACATAAGAAACTATGTGAAAGCGTGAAGAAATGCCGGAAAACGCATTTTATATGGGACACGAACATCTTTTATTCTTTTGTAAAGGAGATAAAATACTTTGCCGTTCTTAAACTGATAACCGATGATGATGTATTGCATTTGAAAACCGAGCTGTATCAGTTGCTTGCCATGATGGAGGAACTTTCGGTAACGGGAGAATTCAGTGAAGGCGGAAAAGTTTGTTTTTATCTTTCTAATATTCATTTTGAGGCTACCTATAGCTATATAGAAAAACGGGATTTTCAAATAAGTTTATTGCGGGTGTATTCCATCAATTCAATGGATTCACAAAGTTTTCATATCTGCCGGATGCAATGTAACTGGATCCAATCATTAAAGCGTCATTCTATCTTGATTTCAGAGAGTGGCGAGATGCAGCGCATAGATTTTTTACAAAAACAACAAGCTATTATCGATAGTTTGTAAAGAGTGCCATTTGCCACGAATTACGAATATCGCAACTTTTTTATCCGGATAGTGCGTACAATGCAAAAATCTATTTGGATGGAGCTTGTTTTTTATATTTTGCAACAGCCGCTTGCACTCATTGCATAATAAGTTGTCAGTCAGTTGGATTATTGTCTGTTTCAGAAATGAATATAATTCACAGCCTCACTCTATTTCCCGATATTTGCAGTATAAGAATTAGATGAGTATTCATGTTAGATGGAAGGGGATAATGAATGATGAAAAGAGATAATAAAACCTATAGAAACTGGCTCTGCTTACTGTGGCTGGCTGTCTTTACTTCTTGTATGGATGAAACTTTCACCGCTAGCGATGTGGAAGGTACATTTATATCTATTAGGGGAATGGCACCTCATACGGGTAGTGTGCATTCTGGGACTCCGGAAGATTATATCATTCATACGCTCCGTGTTTTGGCATTTGACAAAACAACGGGTGATAAAGTAACCAACCTATTTTATAATGCACATTCCGGTGATATTATTCGTCATCCCATTAATGCAGGAAGTTACGATTTTGTGTTTTTGGCCAATGAGCCGGCTTATCAACGGTCCGGACTTTATTGGATGCTATCACTCATTATGGTGATTTGAATCATATAGCCTATCCCGCTGATTTTTTCTCATCAGAACAAATTATTCCAATGATGCAGGAAATAAAGAATGTGACCGTGTTATCTGGCGGACAGGGAGCGACATTGGAAGATAATACAACAGTATCTATATTGCAATTGGCTCTTGAAAGAATGGGGGTACGGGTAGATGTCATATTGAGGGCTGAAGATGATTTGGACCAGGCATTTAAAGGAATAATGTTCAGTAATTTGCCGAATCTTGTTCCGCTGACAGCCACTTATGATGGTCCGGCTATTGAACGGAGTGTGATACGTACATTTACTGTGGTTGATGACGGAAGTTATTTCACCCAAGGTACTCCGACAGCCGAATGGGATTGGGAGAAAAAGGTGAACCGTATCATCCTGCCTGCCAATGACCCTCTTTCCGTTACTAATGAAAGTGAGGCTGTAAACTTTACAATAGATATGGGGGATAATTATAATCCGTCTTGCAAATTGAAGATTGCTTCGAATCCGGTAAATTATAGCTTACCCAAGAATACAAAATTGGATTTGACCGGATATATTAAGGAGCCGTTGATGGTGAACATAGAGGCGTCTGAATGGGAGAATGTGGATGAAGATTGGAATATATCAGGTATTAAGGTACTGAATGTATCGGACTTGGAGGTCAGTATTACTGATTTTAATGGAGCACGTATTTCCTTTACCTCTAATATGCCGGTAGTCAAAGTGATGCCTCAACTTTATGTGGGAGCCGGGGGATTAGCAGCAGAAACAGAAAAGGTATTCAATGATTTGGTGTTGCTAAATGGAGATGTGAAAGACAGTGGAATCACGATAACCTATACTACCTCTCGTTTCTCATATATCTATGATAAGGCATCTCAAACCGGAACGGGCTATATGGATGTGTTGTTGGATGAGCAAAACATAATGGGTACACAGGAAACTTATCGGATTTTTTTGTCTGCTGAAGATGAAGACGGAGGTAGCCTGCAAAGAGAGATAAAAGTTCATGCCAGTCAACACGGGAAACGTTTTGAATTTAATCCGTATGGAACCGGCTATATAGGCGCTTTTTTTAGAAATGATGAACAGGGTGAAAGAATTATTACCGGACAGCAGAAAAGGAGGGACGGAACAAATGAACGTCCTCAGGATTTAGGTACACTCGGTCTATGGAAAGCGGAAGTGGAAGAAGGGAATTTCATTGTTCTGAGCTCTACTCCAAGCTTTGATCCGAATGTCGGGACTGATAATCCGGGAGTCGCAGAGCATTATAAGGTGCTTCCTAATAAGTATAAGGGAGAAAATGGAACTTATGTGGAAGGTAGGGGACGTATCTATTTCCGTATGGGAGTAACGGGAAAAAATACCGGAACGACCCCTAGGTATGCTAAAGTGAAAATTCAATGGTATGGAGGAAGATATGGGACAGGAGATGATGAATTGTGGTATAATACCGAGTATATGTATATCCGGCAGGGAGAAGCGGATGATTACATCATGAGGCCTGGAACTGTAGATGCCATATCCAAGGGACCGTCACAGGGGAAAGCACGTGATTATGCTCGCAAAATATCGCCTTTCAATCTGACGGCTCCTGCTTATCTGAATGGTGGAAATGAACCCTATGCAAAAGTTGATGTGAAACAAGGAAGGTTTGTGAAATATCCCACTCAGGCAGGAGCATTTTTTCAATGGGGGCTTCCGAAGGATGCTAATCAGGACTATTTCCGTTTGGCTTACCATCCTACAGCCTATACTGTGAACCATTGGATTAAGGATATACAGTTTTTTAATAGTACATCCGAATTGTTTTTACCGGTATGGGGAACAGCGCCTATACCAGCAGAAGATATTTATGACTATGGGTATAAGGAAATATTTGAAACTTGTCCTGACGGATACCATCGTCCTTCTGACGGATATATTGACAGAATAGCTTATAACGGACCATATCCTAATAATATAGATCAGGATGGCGATCATGTCATTGTGAAGGCAAATACGAACAAGGATGTCATAAAGACAGTACTTACGGATTATAGCGTTGAAATAGCATTTTCTGAATTGCGGCAATCCTTATTTAAGAATCCACTGAGTGGAGATGCTGGATTAAATGAGAATATTGGCGGATACGACGGTTCGCCGGAAGTAGGAGGGATTAAAGTAGACCGATATCAGAACTTTTGGCAAAGTAGGACTGATGTGGATGAAGCGCAAGAGCATATAACCTTCTTGATAGGCTTCTATGCTGATGGCTTTTTTGACCGCAGACCTATTAAGATGGGGTCAGCTGACGGTAGTTATCCTTATTGTGTATCATCGGGTAACGCACAGGCAGCTTATTTGGGAATTCTAGTATATAATGAGGCGAATAATGCTTCTGTCTTTTTTCCGTCAGCAGGAAGACGCCAGAATAAGGATAGTAGTCTGGAATTTACAGGACAGACCGGCTATTACCATACCGCTTCTATAGCTGCGTCTTCTGCCGAAGATCCTCATGCTGTGTGGAGCATGTCTCTGGGTAAGTGGCCGAATCCCGGTTTGATGTATCAGTTGCCGACCTTTGGTCAGTCTATCCGTTGCGTCAGGGATGAAGTAATCAGTAGAAAGTGATGATATGTATTTAATGGAGTGAGAAAATGAAAGAATTTGTATTATATATAGTTTGTCTTTGGTGTCTGGCTTTTCTAATGTCAGGCTGTGAAGATTCTATCCATCTATCGGAGCGGCCTGATAATAATAAGCCTCAAGCAAATAAGGTGCAGATTGAAATCTTTGCCCGTGCGAATTCATATCATTATCCTACAGTCCGTACCATGGATGATGAAGATAGGGTAGGGAAGACTCCATGGATATTGGTATTCAAGGGAGAAAATGCAAATGCCACCTTTGTAGAGGCGGTACAGGCTTTTGAGATGGTGGGAAAAAGGTATGTCATATTGACCAAACAGTCCGGCAATAGCAAGTATCAGTTACTGATATTGGCGAATCCATTGAATGATAAGTTTTATTATGGAAATAATGTGACTGAATATTTATTTACAGAATCGGATCTACGGATGAATATGATACCGGGGATAACAACATTATCCGAAGTTTGTGCCAAAATCCTGACTGAACCGTTAGAAAGCCCTGCAACCTCTGTCATTCCTTTTAGTAATGACGGAGAGACTATTCCTATGAGTTATTTGCTTGGAGTAGACAAAATAGATACTACAACACGGATTGAAAATAGTGATGGGAGTACTATAGAGCTCATTCGTGCAGCAGCAAAAATGGTGGTAGCTAATAAAGCCGATAACTTTTATTTGAAAGGAATTACAGCAGTAGTCAATGTACCTCGACAAGGGCGATTGCATAATCAGGATGGTACAGTTATGAATAATATGGCAAACTTGACGGAATATTGTCAGACTGGTTATGGTTCTTCTTTGGTAGTGACGGATAATTCGGCGGTGGGACAAAGTACGGAAATGAAACCGTTATATTTGTATGAGTCCGATATTCAGAACAATACCTACTTGATTGTGGAAGGAACTTATGAGAATAAAGACTATTTCTATAAGTTGGTGCTGGTTGATGGAAACTATAATCTCATGGATATTTTGCGCAATCATTCATACACATTTACTATTATCAAAGCTAAGGGGCCCGGTTATGATACGGTAGAGGATGCCAAGGCATCCAAAGCTTCCAATGTTGATTTGGATTATAAGTTATCAGTTGATGATAGTTACTCTTATGAAATGATATCCAACAATGATTTTTATTTGGGGGTAAGTAATTCAGTATTTATAGCTTATGCCAGTGAAGATAAAATTTATGAAGTAACTAGTGTGGCTACTAATTGTAAAACGAACTTTCCTAATTCATGTCGTATTGGTGATAATCATATAGAAGTGGATGATGCTTTTTCACTGACTAACCCGGCTGATGGGGCAAGAATACCTATAGTGGAAGGGAGTACACCTGACCCTAATATTACTCAGGTAGAATCCTTAATCACTTCCAAATTGAGGCTGCATGAAGATTATCAGACGGATGAGGGAGGAATTTATAGGAAGAACGCATACATCACCTTGAAATTAGGCAATTTGGAGAAAAAGATTCGCGTCAGGCAAAGACTTGCTGTACCCCAAGAAGGGCTGATTTTAAAATATATGCCTACTACTGAAGATGTGGATAGTTATGATATGAATTTTTATTGTCTGACTGCTTATGTGGAGGATGGGGCCGATAATCCCAAAACTTGGATAAAGCTACGTCCTTCATCAAGCGATGGACGGAATATAACAGATCGGATAACAGTAGATGATGGGAAAATTTATATGGAGGTAACAGCTAATGAAGGGACGGCATCCCGAAACGGCTTGGTGTATCTGACCACTATAAAAGCTCCTGATAATTCTTCCGGTATCCGTACCACACAGCGTGTTAAGATTAATATCACTCAGAAAGGTAAAACGATTGTCTCAAATTAAAAGTAATGTAGATGAAAAAGAAAATACTATTCATTCTCTTTATATCGGGTTGTTTTCTGACCGGAAGTAATGCACAGAGTATTGCAGTGAAGAGCAATCTGCTCTATGATGCCACTTCAACTCTAAATATGGGAGTGGAATTGGGATTGTCACGTCAGTGGACTTTGGATGTTCCCCTCAACTATAATCCTTGGAAACCGGGTAATGGCAGGCGTTTGCGTCATTGGGGAATACAACCGGAAGCCCGTTATTGGTTTTGTGAGCGTTTCAATCGCACGTTTGTGGGTTTGCATGGTCATTATGCCGATTTCAATGTAGGAGGATTTCCTGATTGGGGATTCATCAGTAAGAATATGCAAGACAATCGTTATCAGGGATACCTGTATGGCGGAGGCATTTCAATAGGACATTCATGGATTTTGAAGAAACGTTGGAGTTTGGAGGCGTCTTTGGGAATAGGATATGCGCATATTGTATATGATAAGTATCCTTGTGCGGAATGTGGCACTAAACTGAAATCAGGTAGAAGAAACTATTTTGGTCCTACAAAGGCAAGTATATCACTTATTTATATAATCAAATAATTGAACCATAATGAAAAGAAATAGATATATCATAGCATATGTACTGCTTGCTTTTTGCTTTATCAAGCATCCGGTTGTAGGACAGAACCGCTCTTTTACAGGTACTGTCACTATACATCCCGTACGCTTGGAACAGGTGGGTGATTCACTCTATATAGAAATGGATATGGTGTTGGAAGATGTAAAGATGAACACATCTCGTGGCGCTGATTGGATTCCTCAATTGGTTTCTGCATCATGTACTCTTAATTTACCGCGTATTTCATTGAAAGGAAGAGATGAATACAAAGCTTATGAACGATATCTGACTCTTATGACTAACCGGGAAAAAGCAAGTTATGACTTCCCCTATATTGTGAAAAAGATAGTTGGAAGGAAAAATGCGATGATTTCTTATCAATATCACTTGCCTTACGAGACATGGATGGCAGATGCCTGTCTGAATATACGGCGTGACGAGTGCGGTTGCGGTGAAACTGCATGGATGGAAATAGAACCTTTGATGGAAAAAGTAACATTGGAGTATCCTCTGATTCCCTATGTGATAACTCCTCATCTGGCCTATATCAGGCCTGTTGTAGAACAGGTAAAACAGAGAGATGTACAGGCGGAATGTTTTTTAGATTTTGAAGTGAATAAAGTGGATATCCGTCCTGAATATATGAATAATCCGCAGGAACTGGCCAAGCTTCGTGCGATGATTGACGAACTGAAAGCAGACGCTGATATTCAAGTGAAAAGTTTGGATATTATCGGTTATGCCTCACCGGAAGGTTCGTTGGCAAATAATAAACGGTTGTCTGAAGGACGCGCTTTGGCGCTTCGTGATTATTTGGCAGGCTTATATGACTTTCCCCGTTCCCAATACAATATCTTGTTTGGTGGAGAAAATTGGGCAGGCTTGGTAAAAACACTCCAACATACAAATATTGATTACCGAAAAGAGTTATTGAACATGATTACAAACAACTCCTATGACCAAACCTTAAAATTGAAGTTGCGAGAATTTCGTGGAGGTATCCCCTATCAATATTTGTTGAGGAGTGTTTATCCTAAACTCCGTGTCGCCATATGTAAGGTAAACTATGAAGTGAAGAATTTCAAAGTTGATGAGGCTAGGGAAGTGTTTAAAAAGCGTCCGCAGAATTTAAGTTTGAATGAAATGTTTTTGGTGGCCAATAGTTATCCGGAAAATTCACTTGAATTTCTGGAGGTTTTTGAGACTGCTGCCCGTATGTATCCGGAAGATGAAGTGGCGGGTATCAATGCTGCTGTTGCATCCCTTTCACGTAATGATCTGGTTTCAGCGGAAAGATATCTGAAAAGGGTGAATTTAAAAAGAAACCAGCCGGTATATGATAATGCGATGGGAGTCTGGATGTTGCTGAAAGGAGATGATGAATCAGCTGAAAAGTATTTCAAAAATGCTGCTGATTCCGGACTTGATGCCGCCAAAAAGAATTTGTTGGAATTAGCGGAAAAGAAGTCGGATGTTATTAAAATGGAACAGAGAAGAGATAAATAATTTAGTTAGAAACACTTTAATGAATTGTAAAACAATGAGAAAGAAAAACGTATTAATGTCAGCAATTGCGGCTTTAGCATTTGCGGCATGTAGCAGTGATGATGTACTCCTGGAACAAGATACCGGGATTGTAACGAATCCAACAGGAAATGCATGGGTGGCATTGGATATAAAGACACCTTCTGTATCAAGATCTCGTGCATTGCATGATCCTAATAAGGAGGACGGTACTGCTGAGGAGTCATCGGTTTCTACTGTCAGAGCTATTTTTTTTGATGCAAGTGAGCAACTGACGGATGATATTGAGTTGACAGGTGTCGAAGCCGGTAATCCAGGACAGCCTAACGGAGGGGTAAGTAAGCCTTTCAAAGTGGATGCAAAATCAAAGCGTATCTTGATAATAGCAAATCCCGGAGCAGGTTTCCCGGCTAAAGGCTCTTTTGGAACAGGGGCTTCTTATAGTACGGTCAATGGTGTTCTTGCCTTGTCGTTAGGAGCGGATGTGACACAAAATGTAGCGAAGAATGGCAGCTTTATGATGTCGAATGCAAAAGGAAGGCTGGAACCTTCAGTTTCTACAACAGATGGAACCGATGCTGACCTTGCATTGTATAAAACTGAAGAATTGGCTAAGAACAGTCCGTTGGCTATTCACATTGACCGTGTCGTAGCCAAGGTGCGTGTATATGTAAAGCAGGAAAGTGATGTGGCTACTATTGCAAATCCCAAATGGATTTTGAATATTACGAATACAAAGTTTTTTCCTGTATCCGAAAGAATATTGACTTGGAATGAGGATCCGGCCAACGGTGGACGTGGAACTTGTATTACTCCTTTTGATCAATATAAGATTGGTTCATATAGAAAAGACCCTAATTATGATAATCAGAATGGAGGTCTGGATTATATGGTAATTAGTAATGATGTGGCAATTGTCAATGATCCGGGAGAAAGCCAGTATTGTCTTGAAAATACTCAGACCAGTATTCATAATCTTCATCAATATACTACGCAAGTATTATTGAAAGTGGAATTTTTGCCGAAAGCATTTAAAAAGCCTCATACAACAGATTTAGGAACACCTGATCCGAATAAGGATTTTATGAGAATTAATGGTGGCTTTTATACTTTTGATACATTGAAAGAATGGATTGAAGCTGAATTGAGAAGTAAATATGACGCCATCGGTACTAGTAAACCTTCTGTTACTACTACATTGACAGATGCTTTGAATGTGTATTTGGATAGTAAAGGAATAGGTAAAGTATCTCTTCTGGATTCCGGTGTTAATGTAGATGCTTTGGTAATCACATTCAATGGTAAAATTGATGAAATAAAAGGAAAAGGTGCAGGGGCAGTGGAAAATTTCAATTATTATGCCGATGGTATCAGTTATTATAAAATCATGATTAAACATGATGATACGGATAAGGCCTTGAATGAACTCGGTGAATTTGGGGTGGTGAGAAATTCCGTTTATGATATCAATGTTAATAAGTTCAATAATCCGGGATATCCGGAAATACCTACGCCCGGTACTGATCCCGATGAGGAGGACGGCTCTTTTCTGGCGATCCAGATTAATGTCAATCCATGGACTTGGTACACTCAGGAAGAAGAATTTTAAGAAGCGGATTATAAACTTTAACTCCCTCTTTTTAAGATAAGGGCGGCTTGGAATTGAAGATACTGGGAACTATATATCCCATTACTGTACGGAAGACGATTGTTAATGAGATGTGTAGACTGAGTGGATTCCTGTAGGGGTGCATTGAATGTGCCTGAATACGTATAGCAAACCGTTCCCGGGCAGAGTCAATCTGCTCCTGCAGGAAATAATACATAAGCAAATCATTTAAACTGATGAATATGAAACTAAAAAGCCTTAGAACTTCCGCTACTTTGATAGTCCTGTTGGCTGTCTCTTTATTGACGTTCTCATGCAATAGCTTTGACGAAAGGTTGCCGGAATGTAGATTGTTGGTAAAGTTCAAATATGATTATAATATGCTTCATACAGATGCTTTCCATACACAGGTAGACAGAGTGGAATTGTACATCTTTGATAAGGATGGAAGGTATTTGTTCAGTCAGGTTGAGGAAGGAGAGGTTTTGGCTACAGGATACTATACTATGGAGGTAAAACTTCCGGTAGGCGAATACCAGTTGCTGGCTTGGGCAGGGCACATGATTCCTATGAGATAACTATTCCTAACGGTGGAACAACCCTTACAGAAATGAAACTCCAGTTGATGCGTGAGGAGTCTCTTGTCATTAATAAAGAGTTGGAACCACTGTGGTATGGCGGTATCAATCATGTGAAGTTCACAGGTACTGCAAATCAGATGGAGGTAATCAATTTGATAAAGGATACTAATAAGATACGTTTTATATTCCAAGGCTCTTCCTCGGGGGAATCCCGCAGTACCGATACTAGCGGATGGACCATCAATATGCATGACTATGATTATGAGATTATAGAATCCAATGGATATTTAGGACATGATAATTCCTTGCTGGACGATGATGTGCTGAGTTTTCAACCTTATTTTATGGAACAGAAGAATCCGTCGGCTGCGGCGGTCGAATTGAACACTATGCGGTTGATGGAGGACAGGCCTGCACGGTTTGTTGTGACGGAGAAAGCAACCGGGAAGAAAGTCTTTGATATTAATCTGACGGATTTTCTTATTTTGACAAGTATGGAAGGGAATAAGATGAAACCTCAGGAATATTTAGATCGTGAGGATGAATATAAAATCATATTCTTTTTTTCTGACTCAACTGCATGGAATGCTGTTCAGATTAACATTAATGGATGGACGTGGTATATTCAGAATGAGGAAGATTAAAACAGAATCAAGAATGGTTTACGAATAGGGACCTTAGAAGCAATCATTTATCATATTGCTTTTAAGTCCCTATTCTTTTTTCAATATTTATTCTAGTATCGGTTGATAACCTCTTTTGCCTTGTTTACGGCAGTGGTAGGAGAAATCTTATCCATACCGGATTCATCAAACATTTTCAGGGCTTTGTCTATATTCTTGATAGCCCCTTTATTGCCTTTCCTTTCAAATTCTTCTTTCAGGATGCGTATTTTTTCAAATGCTTGTACTCCTTCTGTCAGGCGTTCTAACCGGATAGATGAACGGGCGCCCGGATAAATCATATAAGTGTCCCCGGCAGCCCAAGCGGTAAAGCGGCTGTCCTGCAGAGGATTTTTCACCCAACTGTTTAAAGCCCAACGGAGATACCCATCCAGATTTTCTTTAGCACTGTGCCATGCCAGCCATTCAGCTTCGGCAGGTTCACTGAAAGTAAAAGTGTTGGGACGGGGTTCCGTGCAACAGGTATAATAAGTGGTCACTTTGCCTGCTTTCCGGCGTGCTTCAATCTCTTCCGGTGTGAACTTCTCGGCGATAGTGATACAATAATCATTCAGCTCATCCAATAACTCTTTGTGATACGTTCCAGCCAATGACACTTTAAAGTCTTTATCAGCCTTACGGATTACTTTCAGTGTTTCCTGCATGTCCTTCATCGGTCTTTCGTCCATCGCAATGTGAGTGATATCGAACCAGCCTTTTGCTTTCAGATGCTTTGCGAAATCTTGCAACATATTTATCCAGAATTCTTCATAAGCGGCTTCGCCCGGTTTGGCTTCCAAGAACTTGAAAGAGTTACTGGCTTGATCAAAATATTGGAAAGAAAGACGCCAGGGAACCATCGAGTAACAACTTATTTGCTTCTTGACTCCAAGGTCTATCATAAATTCCACCCATTTATCGAACACGGTATAGTCAAAGTACCATGTTCCATCCGCTTTTTTCAGCCAAGTAACCATGCTCTCAAAAGCGTCGTATGTCTGTCCGTTCCAAGGTTTGTGCATAATGGAGGCTGTAATTACTTTACCGCCTGCATCAGCATATAATTTCATTAATGGGCGCATCAAGTCGAAATGTTCCTTGCTGAATGGTTCCACATTGTAGTAACGGGATACTGCGTATGGATTTTGCCATAAATCCAAATGGAAAGCCCATTCGGAAGGAGGAGGCAGCGTACGGTTTTTCACTTGGACATTCAGTTTCAATTCGGCCAGTGTACTATTGTTGGCCTTTACTGTAACTGTTCCTGTGTATTTCCCGGCTTTAGTCTGCTGGGGTACGTTGATACGGATCCATCCCCCTTGGGTGGAGTTGGCGGGAAGAGTCAGAGCGGGAGTGATGTGGTCTATTACATCTGCTACTAAAGTTGAATCAAAGTCGGCGCTATTGCGGTAGCCACATGCGCCCAAACCGTCTTTGTTCAGTTCATCAGTCATGACATAGCGTACAAAGCCGGTACGGATATCATCTTTGCTGATGGTATTTTCACCAGAGATTAGATCACTGACTGTGAGAGTCAAATCATTCAGTGTCTTAGGAGTCCATACTACCATTTGGGCCGAAACCTTTTCACCTTTCCATGCAGTAAGGTTTATACTTTTCTGTGTACTACGGATAGGGGCTGGTTCCTCTTTCTTATAGCGGATGTCTGTGCTTCCCCAGCTGATTTGTGGGGCTGTAACTTTCGCCCATAAAGTGGGGTTGGTGGCAATAGGATTGGCTGCTTCCTGATAATATTCGGAAGTTTGGGCGTTCATACATACTGTTGACAACAGGAGAGCGCCTAGAAATAGGAGTTTTTTCATAGGTTATATAATAGTTAGTTGAAGTTACAAAGGTAACTCAGGGAGAGTTAATTTCCAAATAGGAGTGATGTAGTTTGCATAATTCCTGAGGAATATTTATTTTTGGCAAGTTATAATATAAAGGAAAATAGAGATGAAAAGAATTGTAAATGTGCTTTTTGCGGGTGTACTGGCTATGACTGTACTCTCATGTAGTGAAGAGAAAAAAGGATATACTCTGAATGGGGAAATATCAGATGTAAAGAATGGAATGGTGTATCTGAAGAAGTATCAGGATAAATCTTTCATAGATGTGGATTCGGCTGTAATTACGGATGGTGTTTTCAAATTTGAAGGTGCTTGTACTGAGCCGTTGGCATACGGGTTGACTACGTTCAAGGATAGCAAACGTCCGTTGGTATTCTTTTTAGATAACGAAGAGATGCAGTTGAAGATGAATGAATCGGAAAAGGTATTGACTGTGACAGGTTCTGCTTTGAATGATTTGTATGCACAGAATGCTCCTTTGACTCGTCAGGATGGATATAGCATAGATAGTTTGGTATCTGCTCATCCTGCATCGGCCGTTACTCCTTATTTTGTTGTGAAAGATTTCGCTTATAAGTTGAATCTGGAGGAAATGAAGCATTACGTGCCAAATTAGATGCCTCATTAGATGGAACCATGTACGTCAATCAGATAGATGATTTTATCAAGCGGATGGAAAATATTCAAGTGGGAGCTGTAGCTCCGGATTTTACATTGCCCGATGTAGATGGTAATCCCGTCACCTTATTCGGTTTGAGAGGAAAATATGTATTGATTGATTTTTGGGCTTCTTGGTGTCCTGATTGCCGCAAGGAGAATCCGAATATTGTTGCTGCCTGGAATAAATTCAAGGATAAGAATTTTACTATTTTAGGAGTTTCTCTGGATCGTAAGAAAGAACCTTGGTTGGCTGCTATCGAGAAAGATCAATTGACATGGACTCATGTTTCAGATTTGAAGGACTGGAAGTCGGATGCAGCCGTGCAGTATGCTATTCGTTGGATTCCTATGAATTTTTTGTTGGACCCCAATGGAGTGATTTTGGCGGTAGGATTGGAAGGCGAGGCTTTGCAACAAAAGTTGGAAGAAGTCTTGAAATAAGTTTCCCATCATAGGTTGCACAGATTAGAATTTTGATTTAAATCTGTGTAACCTGTAGTGAAAAAATAGTTGTTTTTATGAAGTTTTCGATGCTATTTTTTTTCGAAAGTATCCGTAATAAGCGTTAGTGCCCCATCTCCGGTAATATTACAAGCTGTTCCAAAACTGTCCTGCAATGCAAAAATCGTAAGTAGTAGTGCAGTTCCGGCTTCATCAAAGTGAAGGACAGAGATGATGAGCCTAAAGAGGCAAGTACTGTTCCACCTGGTACTCCCGGTGCACCGATGGCGAATAATCCTAATAACAGGATGAATAAAGTAATTTGCAATATGCTGGGCATGCTTCCATAAAGCATTTGTGATACCGTGAGTACAAATACGGTTTCTGTCAGGATAGAGCCGCACAAGTGTATATTCGCGAATAAAGGTATTGTTACGTCGCTGATCTCTTTTCTCAGTATCGGGCTTTTACGGGCACATTCCAATGCTATACCCAATGTGGCTGCCGAAGACATCGTACCTAATGCCGTGAGGTAGGCAGGACCGTAGTATCTCAGTACTTGATAGCTATTCTTTCTGGAATAAACCGCCGCAATGAAATAGAGTAGTGTCAGCCAGATGAAATGGCAAACAATAACAACTATCAGAATGGAGAGGAATACAGGTAATTGTTTCGTAACAGCTCCCTGATAGCTGAGAATGCAGAAATTGGTGGCAATAAACACAGGAAGTACAGGAAGCAATACCCTTTTCACCAATTCAAGTACCATTTTTTGGAAAGTGTCCAACAACTTTGATATTTCGTCCGATTTTACCCAAGCAGTGGCAAGCCCTATCAATGCGGCCAGTACTAGTGCAGTCATTACGTTCATGACTGGTGGAATATCTATCTTCAGCAGATTCTCCGGTAATGCTTTCAGTGAGTTGGCATCATCGGCTATATGCAGGAAAGGAATTACATTGTATCCTACGGCAGCCCCGAAGAAAGAAGCCCCGATGGAGGAGAGATAAGCAATGCCAAAAGCAAATAAAAGCATCTTTGACGCATTACTGCGCAAGTGTGCGATGGAGGGAGCGATGAATCCTAAAATGATAAGAGGAACTAAAAAGAAAATGATTTGTCCCGTAATGTGTTTTATGCAAACGATGGCTTCCAACACAGCGTCGTTTACGACGAAACCTGCCGACAGTCCGATAATTACGGCAATAAGCAGTTGCACGATGGTGTTACTTAGAAACTTTTTCATATATTTTTTTCAGTTAAACGATGAATATCCGGAAAAAGTTTGCTGTATGTGTATGTTATTTCATAGCTCGGATAAAGATAGGAAAATAATATAGAATGTCATCTGAAAAATAGAAAAAGACGGGAAACATCGCGCTCCCCGTCTTGCAAAGTCTTTTCGCCTTATGCTAATACCTTAAATTAAGCGAAACATTTAGACTCTCTCTTATAAGTGATAGTTGTTATTGAAATATGAATTAAAAGTTGTTTTTACCTGTATCCCACCATAGACGTGTACCGCCATTGTCTGCACCGCCAAGAGCCGTACAAAGGTTCTTATATTGTTCCGGATCTTTCTTGGCATCATCCTGTGAGAAGGGGAGGCGACGAATCATGATGTCCGTATCAATTGTACCGTTGCTATTGTTGGTTTGGACTTTGAATAATTTCGGATATCCGGTACGGCGTTGTTCGGTCCATGCTTCCATACCTTCCGGCCAACAGGCAATCCATTTTTGAGTGATAATTTTTTCAAGTTGCTCTTCTTGATTGGCTGCATCGTCAAAATCGGGAGTAGTGGTTATCAATGCTTTCATATCTTTTCCGGGACCTGCTGCATAATTAATGTAATCCGTCGGTTTGCCTTTGCTTGCCAGATAGAGGCTTGCATCTCCGGCGCCCCATTGGTCGAATGAAGCTTGAACACCGGTTTCGTAACATTGCTTTGCACTTTCGCTTTTCGGATTGATACCTCGTAAAGATGCTTCGGCACGTAGGAGCCAAACTTCCGCTGCTGTCAGAAGAACGGCGGGTGTGGATGCAGCGATTGTTTTAGTATTGATAAAAGAATAACTTTGATAGTAATTGGGATCACCATCTTGGCATATACTCCTTGAGGCACTCCTAAATATTCCTCTGTGTGGTCTGCCAATGTCGCCGGACTGTAATATATACTGATGCGTGGATCTTCATAACCGTTTAAAACAGAAGCCATTGTTGCTCCCATGTAGGTCTCGCCCCAGCCGGCGACACCTGCTAGCGGGTTTTGATATCCTTTACCGGAGATTTGGATGTTCTCTGCGGATGATTCAATAACACCATAAGAGTTTTCCAATGCTTTTTTGGCCTCGCTGGCGGCAAGTGCCTTATTTACATTAGATACACGCATGGCCAAACGAAGGCGCAATGAATTTGCAAATTTAATCCACCTGCTGGCAGTCGGGCAATTGGACATATTGATACTTTTTACTCCATCTTCTTTACCTCCTTCTTTCAGATAAGCATCCAATGCCTCTACGGCTTTATCCAGGTCATTGAAAAAAGCTTTATAGGCTTCTTCCTGAGTGTCAACGGAATTTGCTTCATTCTTTCCGAATTTAGAATAGACAATGGGGCCATAAGTATCAGCAATGCGATGCATGGCTTCTACTTTCAGAATAAGGGTGGCACCATAAAAATGCTTGTACTTGGCTTCATCTTGTGTAATCAACGTCGATTTATGGGCTACCGGGAAAATGTAATTATAGGTATAGTTCCATGCACTGGCCGTCCATCCTGCCTCTAATGCGTATACCGTATTTTTATCGCAGAATTTAGAAGCAAAATCATGGAAATATCCTGCGAACATATCATGATTCAGGTTTTGGAATGTTTGCCAGGGCCAAGTGTTCCTTCTCCCCAGTCGTAGTTAAAATAAATACCTTTTTGAATGGTTTCAAAATTAGTGGTGTATTTCTGGAAATCATATTCTTTTACGATATCATCAAAACTACCGTTGATTTTATTATCAGATTCGAATCCGTCTGTGCATGAGGCAAGACTCAGGAGGCCGCCCATGCATAAAATTGAAATATATTTTGAACTTTTCATAATGTCTTTGTTTTTAAGGTTAGAATGTGAACTTAACGTTGAAACCGATGTTACGTGTAGTCGGCATGCCGAACACATCAACGCCCTGCAGAGTATTACCTACTGACAAAGTTGCATCCGGATCAAATGGAGCATCTTTGTACAAGAAGAATAAATTGCGTGCAACCAATGTAAGATCCAGTCCTTTGATAAATTTGGTTTTGGAGAGAATGGATGCCGGGAATGAATAACCTAGTGTTAATTCACGCAAGCGTACATTCGTTGCATCGTACATGTAGTATTCTGAAATACCGTTACGGCCTCCGACAGTACCATAGAAATTAGGAACGTCTTTGAATTGGATACCTTCATATTCCACATACCCACGGTCGCGTGCCTCTCCGGATTCTTTGCTGACGCCCATTGCATCCAGGTGTGCTTGAGTCAATGACATAACATCACCTCCGATGCGTGCGTCAATCAAGAAATATAAAGTAAATCCTTTGTAAGTAAAGGTATTGCTCCATCCTAATAAAGCATCGGGGTTGGCGTTGCCCAATAAAGTGTTGTTTCCTGTTACTTTAATCGGATTTCCTGCCTCATTTACTTTGATCTTGCCATTTTCATCTCTTTCAAATCCATTACCATAGATATCGCCCAGTTTTCCACCTTCTTTTACCCACATATCGTATGCCATGGAGAACCCTTCCGAACCATAACGGAATGATTTATAATCTTGT
>ENA-OQCK01000449-OQCK01000449.1-human-gut-metagenome-genome-assembly--contig:-NODE-449-length-22635-cov-5.499867_pt1 | contig 22635 bp, 25 predicted proteins | sample MGYA00242498_ERZ504578 | MGnify/ENA primary metagenome ERZ504578 (study PRJEB26092, sample SAMD00036229) | human gut metagenome | host: Homo sapiens | study: EMG produced TPA metagenomics assembly of...
TTGATGTGCTGCTGCAACGCCTGAACCTCAACCATACGTTTCTCTGCGACCTTGATAGAATCAGAAAGCGCATCGAACCGGGCAGACAGATTTTCAATATGAGCAGTCAGATCGTCGTAGTTGCCCAAGCCTTTTTCTTTCAGTAGGATTACCGTTCGGGCAGCTTCTTTTCGGTTGAACTTCTTCGCCCACTTTTCATAACCGACCGTCTTGCCCTCGGCCATCTTTGCCTGAATATCAATCAGCATCTGGAACTGCTTCGGGGCAGGAGCCTTGGCAGAGCCGCCTTTTGATTTGTGCAGGTTCTTGCCGGAGATAACCGCTTGAATTTCCTCTTTGCTATATCCTTCGCCCAGGGAACGCAGCCGAATGAAACGCTTCTGATTCTCGCCCTTGAACGCAGGCTGCTTTCCATCCTTGAACTCAAATCCCATGTCAGCCAGAGCCTGAACAAAGCCATCAAAGCTCTTTGGTTTCTGCTTCAGCACCGCATCAATCGCATCACATAATTCGTCACGCTGGGTACGCTTCTTGGGATAAACAGTTCTTTTCTGGCGCTCCCGATACGGCTTCGGTGTAATAATGGACAGCCCGTGTTCCAGGCAAACCATATCACTGAGTCTTTGCACCGCCAGACCGGAAAGAAAGAAGTTTTTGAATTTCCGTGTGGCATCCAGCGAGGTCGAATTATAAATGATATGATTGTGAATGTGGGATTTGTCGATGTGGGTCGCAACGATGAAAGCGTGTTTTCCCTTTGTCCATCGCATCGCTGTTTCATAGCCGACTTGGTTCGCTTCTTCCGGGGTGATTTCTCCCGGCTTAAAGGACTGGCGTATCTGGTATGCGATGATATTGTTCTTCTGCTGTCTGCCGGTAATATGCTGATACTGCGTTTGGAAAGCAGAAATTCCTCATCTGCTGTCTTTGGATCACACTCATAGGAACTGATAAATTCGCCATCATTGGTTTTTGCGGCATTTTGTGAGTAGTCGGTTCTGTCTGCCAAACATTGAGCGACCGTCTTTCCCTTATTCACATGGAGTGCAATCAATCTTGTCGCTGCCATTCCCATCACTTCCTTCCCAAAAAGAAAAAGCCACCGGTCGGTGACTTTTCTCTGATATTATCTTATGACCTGATAAATGCTCCCAGACTTTCTCCAATATTCTCGACTTTCATAACAGCCCAGACGAGCAAGAACACCGCTGCTATTGTCGCAATTCCAAGAACCACAAGAATAAGCAGGGACTGCCACAAGCCTTTACAATGCAGTAAATCGCAGATCCGCCAATGACCAAGAGCAATAAACCAATTACATAGGACACAACATTTGTAAGCAGATTTCCAAGAATGCAAATCACTTTTACAACGAACAGCACCGGCAGTGCCAATATCTTCAATACCAGCTTCATAGGCTCAACCCCTTTCTTTTAATTATATTGTACAAGGGTATCTGCCATAACGCAATGATGTCAACCCTTATGTAAAAGCCGCAGCCGAAACTGCGACTTCCCAACAAGTTGTCGGATTACTGGATTGAGGACAGGCGAACAAGAACTTCTCTCATGTCCGTCCAGATCTCCTCCAGCCGTTTTTGCAAATCCTCAATGTCAGCACGATAGATGCTGCCTGTTTCGTTCGCTCGCTTTGCGTACTGGTTCAGGTTGTTGGAGCAGATTCGCAGGAGCGAAACCAGGGCTTTCACATCCTGCAAATCCAGTCTGATACAGTAACCATCCAGAGCCATTTTCCGCAGATAGGCTCCCATGCTGCGGATGCCAAGCTCGTCCATCTTCTCATGGATTCGCTCGACCTCCTCCTTGGATGCAAGGAAATGAACATCCTGATCTCGCTTTGCCATTACAACACCTCCTCACGGGTTTCAGAGTATTTTGCAGGCGGGATATGCTCCGCTTTGGATTTCAGATCAGCCAACACAGAAGGACGCTCTGACTCGCTTCTTTCGTCACGATTTTCCACAGAGTCCTCCATATTCAGGGCTGCATCCAGTTCTGCCAGTCGCTGACTTTTGGCTGTCAGCTCTGCTTCCTGCGGGAACGGTTTTCCAACCTCCGCCTTGGCTGCTTCCTGCTGATTGTAGAGATTATTCAACTGCTCATTGGCTCGTTCTAAGCGCTCAAGGATGCCTGCAAGGGCATTGTCCAGTCGGGTGATATTTCCTCGTGCGTCCGTTCCAAGGGCTACTCTGTGGCTCACAGCGCCTTCAGGGTCACATCGAACTCGTTCCGGAAACTGTCAAACGAAAGCTCCATCTGAAAGCCACGGTAACTGCCAAGAGGAACCGGATCGGCACTTTTCGTGTCCTTACAAGCCGCAAGGAGGATTTCACCGGCATCTGCCTTTTCGGTGTAGGCTTTGCCCATGATTTCCATGCCGCAAAAGCCATCGGCAATCTGCGGGTGTGCTTCCACGGTTTTAATATCAGCTTCAAAGCCATGAATATAGCCTGTCTGCTTTTCAATCTCAGCCGGGAAGTATTTCAGAAGCTTATCTTCCATACGGTACTGCTGGCTCTGGTGGTCAGCTTTCAGCACCTTCAGCCTTGCCACATCAATGTCCAAGTCCATCTTTTCCTTGATAAGCGGATTGCCGGCACACAGCGCCTTGATCTCCGCATAGGACAGCGCCTGCTCATCCACATCGTCACAGGAGCGAACCGGTGATTTGGAGGTCATAATCTGAGAAATAAACTTCTGCTTGTTTTCCAAGGTCTGATACAGGTAGGCATCGAAGGTTCCCTCGGTCACATACTGATACACCTGAACCTCTTTGTTCCGGTTGCCCTGACGGATGATACGACCGTTTCTCTGGGTCATATCAGACGGACGCCAACCCACATCCAAGTGGTGAACTGCCACCAATTTGTCCTGGACGTTGGTTCCTGCACCCATCTTTTGCGTACTGCCAAGAAGCACTCGCACCTGCCCGGTACGAACCTTGGCAAAGAGGTCTTTTTTCTTTGCTCGGTATCTGCATCATGGATAAAGGCAACTTCTTCCGCAGGCACACCGTTTGCAATCAGCTTGGTTTTGACATCATCATAGACATTGAAGGTTCCATCATTTTTCGGTGTGCTAAGGTCGCAGAACACCAACTGGGTCAATTTGTCAGCCTGACCGTCCTGCCAGATACGCAGGATATTTCCCACGCAGGCATTGAGCTTGCTGTCAGGGTCATCGGGTAACAGGGTGTTCATTAGCCGCTGATCCAGTCCCAATTTTCGTCCGTCGCTGGTAATCTTGAGCATATTATCGACGGACGGGTCTACAATACCGGCATGAACATCTGCTGCTCTCTCTGAAAGGGAAGCCACCATATCCTTCTGGTACTCAGAGGCTGAACCACAACCGTTTCAAACTTTGCTTCGGGAACAGGGAGATGCAACTGGTCAGAGGTCTTGATGTCGGCAACCTCCTTGAACATATTCATCAGTTCAGGCAGGTTGAAGAACTTCGCAAATCGGGTTCTGGCACGATAGCCGGTTCCCTCCGGTGCAAGCTCAATCGCAGTTGTTGTTTCTCCGAAGGTCGATGCCCAGGAATCAAAATGGGTCAGGTTCTTTTGCTGGAGCGTACTGTACTGGAGATAGCGCATGACCGTATAAAGCTCGGTCATCGAGTTACTTACTGGAGTACCGGTTGCAAAGATCACACCACGCCCGCCGGTCAGCTCATCCATATAGCGGCACTTCATAAACATATCCGAAGATTTCTGGGCTTCGGAGGTGGACAGACCTGCCACATTTCGCATTTTTGTGTAGAGGAACAAATTCTTGAACGCATGGCTTTCGTCCACAAACAGCCGGTCTACACCCAACTGCTCAAAGGTAATGACATCATCTTTCTTGTCAGCGGCAAGGAGCTTGTCCAGTCTGGCTTCCAATGATTTTCGTGTTTTCTCCATCTGCTTGATCGTGAAGTTTTCGCCACGCTGCCATTTCAGCTCCGCAATCGCACCCTCGATCTCATCAATCTGCTCCCGCAGCTGCCGTTCCTGTCGTTCGGCAGAAAGCGGGATTTTTCAAACTGGCTGTGACCGATGATGACTGCATCATAGTCACCCGTTGCGATACGAGCGCAGAACTTCTTACGGTTTGCTGTTTCAAAATCCTTCTTGGTGGCAACAAGGAGCTTGGCACTCGGATAGAGGTGCAGGAACTCGTTTGCCCACTGTAAGGTCAAGTGATTCGGCACAACGAACAGGGATTTCTGGCTCAATCCAAGCCGTTTACTCTCCATAGCCGATGCAGCCATCTCGAAGGTCTTGCCCGCACCAACTTCGTGTGCAAGCAGCGTATTTCCACCATATAGCACATGAGCGATAGCATTTCTCTGGTGTTCACGGAGGGTAATATCCGGGTTCATGCCGCCGAAACGGATATGAGAGCCATCATACTCACGAGGTCTGGTGGAGTTAAAAAGTTCGTTGTACTTGGTGGAAAGGGTTTCTCGTCTGTGCGGATCTCTCCAAATCCAATCTCGGAACGCATCCTTGATTGCCTGCTGTTTCTGCTGTGCAGGGTAGTTTCTTTTTTATTGAGGACACGCTTCTGCTTACCATCTGCATCTTCAATCGTATCATAGATACGAATATCCTTCAGATTCAGCGTTTCCTCCAGAATCCGATATGCGTTGCTCGCTCTGTACCGTAGGTGACATACGCCGCCACATCGTTGTAGTTGGGAGAACTCTTACCGTTGATGCGCCACTCTGCGGTCAGCTCGGAGAACTTGACCTCAATGGAACGGCGCAAGTAATACGGCGTTTCAAAGGTTTCCTCCATGAACTGCTGAATATAATCGGCATCAATCCATGTTGCACCCAAACGCACATCAATCTCGGACGCATCCAAGTCCTTCGGCTGTGCTTTCTGCAAGGCTTCCACATTGATGTGGAAGGAAGAATCCCTGTCTGCCGCCATCTGTGCGACACGCAGCTTGCTTCTTACATCACCGGAAAGGTAATCATCGGCAGTCTGCATCCAACTTCCACAGCATCGGGAGCCATCGGGTCTTTGAAGATCACCCCTCGAAGCTCTGCCTGAATCGCATCGTATTCTCCAGGTGTTCCAAGCAGCTGTGCCATAAACGGCAAATCCACCTTGCCACGCTCACCGATAGAGATTGCCAGAGCTTCGGACGGCGTATCCACGCTCGTCACTCTGCGTTCCGGCTTGATGGTTCGCTTGGTGAACATATCCGCCTTGCTTTTCAGATTGCCGTCCTCATCCACATTTTCCAGAGAACACAGGAGATAGTAGGAGGAATCGTCAGCAAATGCCTGACCATTGGCTCGATTATTGATAAGCCCGTTCTTTGCGGCAAACGCATCGTAGGCATCATTCAGTTCTGCCTGTTTCTGAGTAATCATTTCATCCGGGTAATCCTCAAGCTGATATTCGATCAGCTCGTTGACGATACCACGAAGTTCCACCATGCCCATCACACGGTCTTTTGCTTTCTCATTCAGGTCTACACGGCGCATCAGGGAGTTTTCACGGAAGTACACATTGCCATCCACCACGGTATAAGAGAAATTCTTTACATCCGGGGTTGCAGGAATGGTTTCGATTTCCTTACCCTTGTCAGCTTCGGGAAGCTCCACAGCCTGATAGGTTCCTTGGATGTGGGAAACTGCTTCTTTCAGAAGTTCGGACAGTTCCATGCCCTCAATGGGACGCACTGTAATGTCCATGCCGTAGGCGGTACTTCTTCCACCGTATCGCCCAGAACCATTTCAGGATGAGCGACAAAGTAGCTGTTCATGGTGTGTCCTTCTTCGGTGCGGTCAAGGTTTACCCATTCCGGTACAATGTCAATCGGATGGTCACGCTTTTGCAGGAACAGGATGTCGGACACGACTTCCGTGCCTGCGTTTTTCTTAAAGGCATCGTTTGGCAGACGGATTGCACCAAGCAGTTCCGCCCTCTGCGCCATATATCGCCTTGCGTCAGAGTTCTTGGAATCCATGGTGTAACGGCTTGTCACAAAAGCGACCACACCACCGGGACGAACCTGATCCAAAGCCTTGGCAAAGAAATAGTTGTGAATGGAGAATCCCAGCTTGTCATACGGCTTGTCGGACACTTTGTAGTTGCCGAAAGGGACATTACCCACAGCCAGATCGTAAAAGTCTCGGCGGTCTGTCGTTTCAAAACCGGCTACTTTGATTTCTGCGTTGGGATAGAGCTTCTGAGCAATTCTGCCGGTGATGGAATCCAGTTCCACACCATACAAACGGCTGCTCTGCATTTCAGGAGGGAGCATACCAAAGAAGTTGCCGATACCCATAGCAGGCTCCAGAATATTTCCTGTTTCAAAGCCCATCTGTCCGACCGCATCGTAGATGGAGCGAATGACCGTAGGCTGGTGTAATGTGCGTTCAGGGTGGAAGCTCTTGCCGCAGCATATTCATCTTCGGAAAGCAGGTTTTTCAGTGTCTGATACTCCTTCGCCCAATTTCCCTTGTCCGGGTCAAAGGCATCTGCCAGACCGCCCCAACCGACATAATTCGACAAAATCTCCTGTTCTTCGGTAGTGGCGTTCCTGTTCTCGCTTTCCAGTTTGAACAGAGTTTCAATGGCTGCGATGTTTCTTGCGAATTTCTGCTTCGGTCCACCTTCACCGATGTTGTCATCCGTGATGTGGAAGTTCACCGCAGGAACAGGTGGGATTTCTCTGGTGGTGATGGACTGCTCAAGCTGAGCGATAATGTCCATGACTTCGGCATTCTGCCATCCGTCCACCTGGGCATAATCCTGAATGATGGTGTCCTTTCCATCTACGCACTGTACGAAGTCCAGACTACCCGGCAGATCTCTGGTATTCATTGCACCCAGGGCTTTTCTCTGCGTGTCAGGAAGTGCATAGTAGGCTCGCAGGGCATCATCAAAGGAACTGTATTCCTTGATGTCCAGCGCACCCCGCTTCTGAATGTCCTCGGCAACATAAAAATGATCGATGAAGTGTTCCGGTTCCTGCTGTTCGGGTTCCGCACTGGCTCTGACCTGTGCGTGTGCCTTTTCGTCAGGGTAGTCCCCATAGATACGGATGCACTTATGCTCCTGCTGATCGTAAACGGCAGCACCATCGTACTTGAATCCGTCATCCTCCATGGTTCCGTCCACATAGCCCTGGGCAGCTTTTTCCGCTTCTTCCAGAGTGTAGTAGTCCAGTTTATCATCGAAGCCGTTTTCAAAGTGATGGTAGGCGGCAACCAGATAGCGGGGAGCCATGCGCTCCTCGTAGCTGTTAATCATCTCAGGTGTCAGCCATTCTGGTTTGTCGGGAATCATTTCATACAGCTCACGCATCTTGGCAATCTGTGCATGGCGGTTGCCTGCCCACAGATGCTTTTCGCTGTGCTGTCCTGCACCAAGGAAGTATTCGCAGTCCATACGCAGACGGTCTAACAGCTGATACTCAGGGGTGTAGTCCCTCGGTTCGGTTTTGCCCAGAAAATCCTCTGTAACGGGCTTTTCTTCGGTTTGGGCATCAACCCTTACCGCATGGTTTCTTTCGTCCTGAGAGAGCATACGCTCGAAATTCTCACGATTCTCGGCACGGAAGATGGGATAAGCAAGCGTAGGGTCACGCAGCTGAACTTCTCTGTCCGTGATCTGCTCCACACGGAAAGCTGTATCGTCCAGATATACCGTGTCACCGACCTGATAATTCCATTTCGGTTCCTCGGAAGCAGATGCTTCCACAACTTCGGCAGGCTCTGCCACAGGCGCTTCTGGCTGAACCGACTCCATCGCAGCTACGGACTGACGAACTTCCTCCAAATAGTCATTGGCAAGCCATTCGTCCGTGAAGTATTCCGTAACGCCTTCCGGGTCTACATAGTAGTCATCGGTCTGATTATCCCAGATCGCATACTCGCCATCCTCGGTATCAATCACTGCGAAACGGTCATAAACATCTTCCAACGGATCAGTTTTAGCTTCTTCGATAGCCTGTCGTTCCGCTTCTTCCTCCGGGCTGAGGTAGCGTCCCTTTCGTATCAGACCGTCGATTCTCTGCACCACCTGCGCCCAGGACATCTGCAATTTATCGCAACCGCTCTTGGTGTAAGCAACACCCTTGGCATCGTGATCCTGACCGCTGTGCGTTGCACCAGAGCAGGCATGGGAATGACCACCGGTTCCGTATTCATGCTTCAGGAAGTCCATCTTTTCCTTGGCAGAATGATTCTCCTGCCAGTAGTTATAAATACGGGCTTTACCACCGGAAAAGCCGCTTCCACGGGTCAAGTCTGCATTGACTTCATCATCCGTAATGAACTGGCGGACAAGGGGCATCTGCATCATATCGGTCTGATACTCACGCAAAGGCATATTCAACTCATACAGCTGTTTCTGAATGAGATTCAGCTTGTGATAGTGAAAACGAAGCAGATCGGGATTTTCCGCAAGGGTTTTTCTAAATTCCGAATACTGCTGTACCAAGGTTGCGTGGAAACGAGGGTCATCCAACTTTTCAGCCAAGTCTGCGGTTTCGTCAGGGAAACCACGAAACGGTTCCTGATGAAGAATTGCCAGATAGTTGCTGGAACGGGCTTCTTCACTCAAATCGTGATAAAGATGCCACAGGGATTCTGCCAACTTCTGACGCTCATATCCGGATGCTTCTACCAGTTCCACATTAGTTGCGAACCGACCATTTTCAAGCAGTTCTCCAATGCGCTCGGCAACCGTTTCCCAAGAAACGATCTGCGCTCTGGGGCTGTCAATGGCAGAGGAACCTTTGGCAAGGTGGATACCGTCCTCGGCATACCACGCACAGATATTCCCGCTATCTTCTTTCAGACCATAGCCGCCGTGATAGACCTGCTTTAAGGTCTGAACGATTTCTTCCAACGGCTTCTGCTTCATATATTCCAGCGCTACGACTTTTCGGGCTTCATCGGTATTGCTACCAAGCAGAAGGAAGTGGTCGATTTCTTCCTGGGCAAAAGAAAAAGCAGAGGGCGTAAAGCTCTCTGCTCGGTCGATAAAACTGATTTGTTCATTTTCGGAGAGGAAAAGGTTCAGACTCAGCTGTTGATAAGCTCCGTCATCACGACTTCCTCCGCCTGTGCTTTCAGGCTGTTCATGTGCTGCACCCACGCCATCTGCTGCGTTTCCTTGTCCGGTGCGGGGCTGTCCTTCAGGTACTGCTCCATCAGAAACTCCACTCTGGCTTTCGCTGTTTCCTCGATCTCCCACAGGTGCGGGAACAGGCTCTCCGTCAGAATCATGTCGTTCAGGAGCATCGGATTGTTCTGTTCCAAAAATGCTCGACGCATCCTGCCGTACTTGCCCAGAGGTTTCTCTCCCTCGTTCTCCAACTGAAGGTTCGGAATCTGATAATCTCCGGCCTGTCTGTAAGTCATCTCGCTCATAATCTGTACTCCTTTCGGTAGCTTTAATCTGCTCATGTTCTCCAATCGCTTTTTCGATTTCCTGAAACATCCTTGTGCTGATGGCATTCACCGCAGTACCAAGGGCATTTACCGTCTGTCTGGTGTTAAAATCAAACACCTTCTGGAAATCCTCATGCTCGAAGTAGTTGTCGGGACTTTCCACGAACCGGCAATACATCGTATAGGATACGCTGTTTGCCACCGCATTTTTGAAAGCTACTTCGATGTTGAGTTCATCATACTCCTCAAGGAAGCTGTTGGCAACGATGTCGAGGAACTGCTTTTTGTAATCGTCCCAATACTCAGCCGCCAGTGCGGATGCAATATCTTCAAGCTGTGCTTCCAGTACCCCGTCAGCGGCAACACCGAAGGTACGCTCCATCGCTTCCATGACATAGGAGCGGTTTTCAGGCGTCACCTCCCACGGTTTCAGTTCCGGGGAAGAACGGCGAACGCCGGTATCCGCCACATCAAACACATAGCGCAGATACGGTTTATCCCTGTTCATCACAAACAGAGCAATGCCGGTAGAGCCACGCTTTACATATCTGCGGTAATTTTCAGCGTTCCAGTCCTCATAGGGCTTGCAAAAGGTCGCATTGGGGCGCTGAGCATAAATCATCACCTGTTCCGGATAGGTGAACTCATAGTTGCGGGACATCGTTCTCAAAAACGAAGTCCAGTTATCTGTGTTCGAGGTGATTTTCCCAATCGTTTCTTTTGCTAATCCGGAATAAAATCGCTCTTTTGCGTTCATTGTATCCCTCCAATCCTATCAATCCGGATAAAGGTTCAGCTTCTCAAAGGCGGCATCGTCCATGGCTGAAACTTTACGGAGAACCGAGTCTGCCAAAGCAAAAAGCTCTGACTCGTCCTCCGAAAGCTGTTCCTTCATCAGTGTCAGTGCTTCACACAGCCCTGACCTTGTGCCAGGGCTGTAAAGCATCATCATGTTCCGCTCATCCTGTGTGAAATCCATCATTCAATCTCCCTTTCCGGGTGGCTCTTGGGCGGCTTATGGGAAACATCCGGCACGGGCTTTTCCTTTAACTGCTCCAACACCGAAGGACGTTCCTCTAATCCGGACGCTTTTCCGTTATTGATGATACCGTCAATCATCCATAATCATCTTCCATTGCCATCTCTGCGTTTTTCAGGTAGTTTTCGGACTTCATAAAGTTTTCCAGCTTCTGAAACCCAACAGAATCTACATAGTGAAAGGATACCTCACCGACTACCTTTAAGGCTACGATGTCGCTGACCGACATACTGTGACCACGGAAATCATCCGGGTGGTCAATATTGAACTTTACATACAAATCTTCCAGCTGCCGATTCACATCCTCGGACATAGAAATGGAGCCATGATAGACCACCTCGTAACGGTCAATCTCAGGCTCCATTTCTTTCTTCTGAAGGTAGCTGTAATTTGCAAACATGAGCGGGATATTATCGTCTACATCTTCCCGCAGCTGAAGAATCGCATAGGAATCCGTGGGGCTTTCCAGAAAAGCAACCATTCTGTCATCCGGGGTGGTATTTCCGTGAACATCATCCCATTTTTCGTTTTTCATATCCGTGTCCTCCTTATCGTTCAGGCTCTTTGCGTTTGGGAGAGGGACTGGCAGGCGCAGCTTTTTCTGCGGCCTGTGCCAGTTTTTCCATGACCGACTCACGCTTCGGAGAGTCGAGCTTATCCAGCTGACTTTTCAGCACTTTGGCAACCTCAACCGCAGTTCCTCACGGGCTTCTTCAATGGCTGTATTCAGGAACTCACGATACGGAGCCGTATTACCAGCGGCAAGATCTGCTTGATTTCTTGGATATGCGCCTGCACATCATCGACCTGATCCATATATTCATAGGGGTCGAAGTTCTCTGCAAAACGGTCGAGCTTAAAAGCAAGCTCAGCGATAGGGTCATTGACCACCACCGCCTGTCTGCCGACTTCAAAAGCCTGCTCCATGACATCCTCATAGAACATTGCCCGCAGTTCCCGGCGCTCCAGCCCGAAGGATTCCAGAATATCCCGGCGGACTTCGAGCATGGACAGTTCAGGGTTATCAACCTGACCGCCATCAATCTCGTTGTAGTTTTCATCCAACAGGGTGTAGTCGTAACCATCTTCGCAGGTCTGCACCGCAAGGATTCTATCCTTTCCGACCTTCCATGCGGCTTCATCGCCCATAATCTCAGGCTCCGGCATATAGCTTGCGCCGTTGCGCTCCATAATTTCTGCAAACTGGCAGATATGAAACACATTGTATCCGATCTGCGTATGATACTCGTCAATGAAGGTGCAGGGCTTCACAACCATTTCATCCGGGTAGTGAATCTGCACACAGCTGCCATCGGGGATATGAAACAAATCCTTATAATGGCTGTCGATAAATCGGATTTCCTTACCATCCGGGTTGTACTCATTTGTCATTTGCGCTTTCCTCCATTTTCAAATTCCATACTGAACTTCGTTTTGCCATCATCTGATACCTCCATAAAGACGGTGGCATCAAAGGTGTTGCCCGTTCTTTCGGACTTGCAATTCTTGAGCTTTACCTTGCCGGAACCAAGCAATTTCTGCGCCGTGGCAGAAGTCATGCTCTTGCCGATGCTCGCAAAGTAGCGATTGTTTTTCCAGAGGGCAAATTTGCAAGCTCTGTTGGAACAGAAAAATGCCTTGGCTTTGTCCTCTACAGCACTGCCGCAGAGCGGGCATTTGCCGATAGAATTGGCTTCTTTCGACATCATAACCTCGGAATCACGGATTACTTCATAGTTCTGAATCAGACCGGCAATCACATCTTTGATCTCGTCCATAAAGTCCTCGCTGGCATATTCGCCTTTCTCAATGAGCAACAATTTTTCTTCCCAATCCGCCGTCATGGATGGGGACTGAATCTGTTCCGGCATGACTGTTACCAGAGCCGTACCCTTGTGGGTCGGAATCAGGTGTTTGGTTTTCTTATCACCCTTACGCTCCAGAAAACCGATGCGAACCAGCTTCTCAATGATACCGGCACGGGTCGCAGGCGTTCCCAAACCTTTGCGCTCCACCTCATCAGGCATTTCGTCCGCACCGGCAGTTTCCATAGCAGAAAGCAGAGTATCCTCGGTAAAGTGTTTAGGGGGAGATGTTTTCCCTTCCTTGATTTCCGTGCCGCTGACGGTCATTTCGTCACCAACGGAAACAGAAGGGAGTGTCTGCACGTTTTCGTCGGATTTTGTCGAATCATTTTTCTGAACCAGAGCTTTCCATCCATCCTGCACAACAGTTTTGCCTTTGGTGGAAAACACGGTACCGCCACAGTCCAGCTCAATAACTGTCTCTGCGTATCGGTGCGGATCGCCAACAGCTACGCACAACCGATTCGAGATCAGTTGCAAAATTGCAAGTTCACCCTTGGGAAGTTCGCTCAGATTGCATTTCTGCAATTCTCTGGTCGGAATGATGGCATGGTGATCTGTGACCTTTTTGTTATTCACAACCTGCTCTGCATGAACTGGTATGTTATCCACATCCTCCACGGGGAATGTGTGGAAAGCCAGCTTTACGAGGTCGGTCAGGCTATGTGCCATATCTTCCGTCAGAAACCTGCTGTCGGTACGGGGATAAGTGACCAGTTTCTTTTCATAGAGGTTCTGCGTGTAGTCCAAGGTCTGCTGTGCCGTGTAGCCAAGCACACGGTTGGCTTCTCTCTGTAAACTGGTCAGGTCATAGAGCGCAGGCGGCTTTTCTGTTTTCTCCTTACATTCAGCTTTCTGAACGATTGCCACCGAACAGCTTTGTTTGACAGCTTCGGCTGCTGCCTTGGTTTTGAAGCGTTCGCTTGCAGCCGTAAAACCATCCAATCCAATCTGAACTGTGTAGAACAGTTCAGGCTTGAATGCGGAAATGGCAGCTTCTCGCATAACAGCCATAGCAAGGGTAGGGGTCATAACACGACCAACATTCAGGGTCTGCCCGTAAAGGGTCGAAAAAAGTCGAGTAGCGTTAATACCAACAATCCAGTCGGCTCGTTCTCGACACAGTGCTGCTTCATACAAAGCATCATATTCCGTTCCAGACCTGAGATTTTCAAAGCCCTCCTTGATTGCTACATCTTCCATCGAGGAAATCCAAAGCCGCTCAAACGGCTTTCTGCACCCGGCTTTGTGGTACACCAACCGAAAGATCAGCTCGCCCTCACGACCGGCATCTGTTGCACACACAAGACTCGCAACATCTTCTCTGGCCATGAGCTTTTTCAGAATCCCAAACTGTTTTTTCGTACCGGCAGAACCTCATACTGCCAGTCCATCGGAAGATAGGAAGGTCTGCATAAGCCCATTTGCTGTACTTCGCATCATAGACTTCCGGCTGTGCCAGCTCCACCAAATGCCCTACACACCAGCTGACCACATATCCGTTTCCCTCTAAGTAGCCATCCTCACGCTTGGCAGCACCTAACACTTTGGCAATACTCTGTGCAACCGAAGGCTTTTCAGCCAAAACTAATTTCATTTGCATCTGCTCCTTTCACAAAAAATAAGCAGCCACACACCGTAGTGCATGACTGCTATGTAAAAAGTTCGGAAAGGATTTTTGCAACCTGATACAATTTTCTGTTCTACAATCTCCGTCATAATAAAAATATCTCCATCATTTCAAAAGAGAATGACGGAGATATTTCACCTTGCTTATTCTTGTAGCAACCAATCGGCTATATCGTGAATTTCGATTCCTTCATAGCTATATTGGGGATGTTTGGTTCTGGCAATAATCATTTTCGGATAAGCGTCTCGAATCTGAAGCAGAGGAGAGCATTCTCTCTCAAATGTTTCCTGCCCGGAAATGTTGTCGCTGACCTGAATATAAATCTTTTCGCTACCTCTCTGAGCAACAAAGTCGATTTCCTTTTGATAGAGCTTGCCGACATAGACATCATATCCACGGCGAAGAAGCTCGATACAAACAACGTTTTCATATACTCTGCCATAGTCTATATTTCTGCTTCCCAGTATTGCATATCGAATACCGCTGTCACACAAATAGAACTTTTCAGAGCTTTCAAGGTATTTCTTACCTCGGATGTCATATCTCTTAATATCATAAAATACAAAAGCATTGCACAAATACTTAATGTACTTGCCGACGGTTACATGATTGGTTGGAGTCTCATTTGCTGTCAGTAGCTGACTGACCTTATTCGGAGAAGTCAGGTTGCTGATATTATCCATAAGGAACTCGCTCAGACGTTGTAAAACCAAAGTGTCCGGGAGAGTATATTTCTGTACCAAATCCCTTGTAACAATCGTTTCGTAGACCTCTTTGATATAGTTTGTTCTGTCTTTTTCGGTTCTATAGCATAGGAACCTGCTAAACCGCCCTTGATAGCGTACTCATCAAAGAGCTTATCTTTGTCACTAATATCATCATAATACTGGCAATATTCCTGGAAGCTGAAAGGAAACACATGAATTTCAATATAGCGTCCGGTAAACAGAGTTGCCAGATCTGCACTCAACAGGAAAGCATTAGAGCCTGTTACATAGATGTCGTATTTTCCCTTAGAGTACAGGCTATTGATTGCCAACTCAAACTTGGGACACATCTGAACCTCGTCTACAAACAGGTAGTTCGTTTTTCCTTCCTGATAATGTTCTTCCACATAGGCGTGTAAGGCATGGTATTCCTTGATTTCTTCATACGCCAAATCCATGAAGTCGATGAAGATAATATTGATGTTTTCAAAATTGCTTTTCAGATACGCAATATACGCCTGCATCAATTTGGACTTACCAGATCGACGAATGCCCGTGATGATCTTGATGTCAGGAGTACCATTCAGTTCAATGATTCTATCGAGATATTTTGCTCTCGTGATTGTTTTCATATAGTCACCCGCTTTCAAAAATTGAAGTTTTTTCATTTCTCGAAACCGCTTCGCTGTACTTATTATACTGTCTGCTAATAGTATATGCAAGATGTCACTTTCAAAAACGCAAATTTTATTTTTTGAAAGCGGAAACTATGTAAAGGCAACCCGAAGGCTGCCCCAGGCATCAAGCCTATCCTGTTTACACAGGTTCATTATCATCTTCATCGACGGAGCTATCTTCATCGTCGTCCTCAAACTCCGGATCGTACCCATAGTCCTCGTCATCGTCCACATAATCAGCATCTGGGTCAGGCTTTGCCGCTTCCTGTGCCTTCTTCTTTTCCTGGACTTTCTTAAATACGAAGAATCCACCACCACAGGCAAGCACAATCAGAGTAAGAATCGCCGGGAGCATATTTGTGGATTTCGGCTTTTCCTCCGGTGTCGGTTCTGTAATTTCAGGAACTGTTTCAACTACTTCCGGCTTTGTTTCCTCAACCGGCTTGGTGAACTCTGCAACTTCTTCCTCGTCCATCAGCTTGAGCAGGTCGGCTTCATCCACCTGATTCAGAAAATGCACGGTTTCCTCGCCTTATCATCACGGTCAATGATGATATAGAAGTAGTTTCCGTTTTTGGTTACAGCGGTAATGAACTGCTTTCCGCTTTTCGTAGGCGAGCCAGCGTCATCAACCAAAGTCAGATTGCCGTCGGGAGTAAGCGGTAGCATCGGCTCCTCCGGCTCTGTTTCGGGAACTTTTTCTTCGACCGCAGGTTCTTCAGTCGCTACGCTTTCATCTACATAGCAAATGCCGTTGTAGAAAACACGCCAAAACACATTGCACACGCCAGCAATGCGGCTCCAATTTTCTTAAATCTCATTCTGCGTTTCCTCCTCATTCATAGTATTGATCGTATCAGCTTCGGAGCCATATCCGCAGCAAACATACGGAGCAGCTCGGAAAGCTGTTCGGGATTCAGGTTCGCAGCATGAACCATCTCATGGATTTCGGAATTTTCCTCCTCACGGTATCTGCGTTCCAGGTCTTTCACCTTAGCATCCCATTCTGCCCGTTTCTTACGGGCTTTTTCAAGGTCTGCACCTATTCTGTCTAACTTGGCACTCAATCGCCATCCCTCCTTTAGTTTCTGATTCTGCCGAAGCAGTAAAAATGCTGTTGCCAGTAATTCGATTCGATAGAAGCGTAGGAAATGGGGTTTCCGCAGTGGATCATCATACCATTGCCAACATAGATACCAACGTGTGATGCACCGGAGGTATCATAAGTGCCTTGGAAGAAAATCAAATCTCCCGGTTTGGCAGAGCTTTTCGGGATAATGTCGCATACGCCCATCAAACCGTTTGCGGTCAAACGACCAACACTCCAACCGTTTCCGCAGTGATTGATTACATAGGAAACAAATCCGGAGCAGTCAAAGGAGGTAGACGGGCTGCTGCCGCCCCACACATACGGGTATCCCAGATATTTTTCAGCTTCCCGAATCATATTGGCAAATCTTGTGTCTGTCAGCGCTTCGCCCGGAATATCATAATCGGTGTACTCGCCGCCAGGGGTGGCGTAAATGTCATTTCCGAAAATATCCGGTCTGTTGCCCCTTGTCTGAAGCAAAATTCTATATCGCTCCATATCATCTTCGACAAGCCGGAATTTGAAATCACACTGTTCAAGCCCTTATTTCTGAGCTTCACATTCAGAATATAATATTCGTAATCTTCTTCCTCTGTTGTTGTCTCTCCCGTTTCGGGATCAGTAGAAGATGTTGTTCGTGTACGAATCTCTACTACTTCCGTCAGGGTCAGCTCATATTGTTGCTCAAATAGCCATTGCAGGGTAGCCTGCACCTCATCTCTGGTGTAATCCTCAAACTTCACCGTCAAATACGCCGCCAGCTCATAAGGATTGTGGTTGATTTCATCAAGGTCATACCGGTACTCGTCATATCCGCTATGAGTACGCTCGATATTATTGATTTTATTGCGGAGCGCAGCTTCCAAAGCCTTGTAATCATTGTCCGCACCAATAATATCTTCCTCTTTTGCAGTAAAAGAAGTTCCCAGAATGATCTGTGTGCCGCCTTGGAACATAGCCGAACAAGACGAGAACATCCCTGAGAGTATCATAAAAAGCAGTCCGGCAATCAAACAAACAGAATCGTTTTAGAGTGTGTGGTGCAGAACTCCGTTACTCTTTCTGTGATGTTCTTGGCTCCCTGAGCTGCTTTGCCCGTTGCCTTGCCTGCACCCTTAGATGCAGAAGCCGTTGTCGAAGCGGTATTCTTACCGGCTTTGGCGGCAGCATATTCTTTCTTGATTGCCCTTTTCTGTTGCCAACGGGAAAAGGGATTGGAACCGGCATCGGGGTTGTCCTTTTTGAACTTCTCATACAGGGCATTTACATTTGCTTTATCTGACTTCTCAACCAGCTTTTCCGCCTTGTCGTAGCTTTCAGCTTGTGACTGTAAACGGCATGATCGACGGTATAGACAGTGGATTCAACAGCCTTGGTCGTTTCCTGCACAGCCTGAACGCCGATATTATCATCCTCATATTCTGACACCGCCCGATGTGCTTTGGATGTGAGCGTGACTGCGGCACCACGCTTGCCATGTGCTTTGCCACAGATGGGCGCTCGATTTCCGTAAACTCCGCTTTTTCAAAACGGAGCTTTGCTTTACGGGAACCGGCTGCATCTGTTTCCAGCTTTAGCTTCGGCTTTGCCTTTTTAGAAGCCAATTTGTCTGCCGCTTTTTCAGCCCTATCAACCGCCTTATCTGCACGGTCGGCAGCTTTCTTCACATGAGAATCTGCAAGGTCATCTTCGGTAAAACGGAGTCGTGTAGGTCTTTTCGCCATACATTACGCCTCCTTTTCCTGTGCCACCTCGTTTAACTTCGTGGTCATAATGCGATACAGTTCCAGATCTGTCGGGAATCGGTCAATGAACGGCAGAATCACATTGCCATAGAACAGAAGTCCTTCGCCCTCACCGGAGTTGGTTACATAGGACAGCTGATGCGGCGAAATGTTCAACCGCTGTGCCAGAATACTTCGGTCATCGCTTGCCTGATTCAGCATATAGATGAAATCAGAGTTTTCGAGGATGTTGGCAATCTCCGGGGAACGAAGCAGGTCTTTGACATTCTGAGTAATACCGGTCGGCAAGCCGCCCCATTTACGGAATCGCTTCCAGATTTCTACGGAATAGGTTGCCGTCTGTTCTTCCTTCAGAAGCAGATGGAACTCGTCAATATAATATCTGGTCGATTTACCGGCAGAACGGTTGGCAGTTACACGCCCCAGACCTGATCCTGAACGATCAGCATACCGATTTTTTTCAGCTGATTGCCCAGCTCCTTAATGTCGAAGCACACCAGACGATTCTGAATATCCACATTGGTTCTGTTGTTAAACAGTTTCAGAGAACCCTTAACATAGATTTCCAAGGCGGTCGCTACATGGTGGGCTTCCTTTTCGTCCTGTTTCAGAAGGGCATCATACAAATCCTCAAGGATCGGCATATTCTCAGGGGCAGGATTGTCGAAATATCTCTGGTAAATCTGATGCACACAACGGTCGATAACCGTCTTTTCGATAGGCTGCAAGCCATCCTTACTGCCCATAATCAACTCACAGAGGGACAGGATAAAATCAGCTTTCAGTGCTACCGGGTTGTCATCCTCAGAGTAGTTCAGGTTGATGTCCATAGGGTTGATATAGTTGGTACTGGAGGAGCTGATTTTTACCACCTGACCATTGAACTTGTGAACCAGAGCCGCATATTCCGCTTCGGGGTCGCAGATGATAATATCGTCATCCGTAACCAGGAACGCATTGGTGATTTCACGCTTTGCGGAAAAGGATTTACCGGAACCGGGAGTACCCAGAATCAGTCCGTTGGGGTTCTTGAGCTTCTTTCTGTCCACCATGATAAGGTTGTTCGACAGAGCATTCAGCCCGTAATAGAGCGTTTCTCCACCATTCTGGAACAGCTCCTGCGTGGTGAAAGGCACAAAAATAGCCGTGGAACTGGTAGTCAGGCCACGACGAATCTCAATCAGGTTTTGTGCCAAAGGCAGGCTGCTCATCAGTCCGGATTCCTGCTGAAAATCCAAACGACGCAGATTGCAGTTATGCTTCTGGGCGATGCTCTGTGCCTGGAACACATTGTTCTCCAGTTCCTGCTCGGTGCGCCCGGTGTTCAGCACCAGAAATGTCACCATGAACATTCGCTCATTCTGGCTCTGCAATTCTTTCAGAAGTGACTTCGCATCTTTACCATAGGTAGCAAGGTCAGATGGGATAATGTCCATGTCATAGCCAGAACGCACAGCCTTTTTCTGTTCCTCGATTTTGGAACGGTCAAGCTCGGTGATGATTCTCTTGATGGTCTTAATCGCCGCAGTCTGGTCAACCGACTGGATGTGCATGGTCACGATCTGCGTGGATTCCATATCCAGAAAATCCGCCAGCATACGATCAGACAGGTCTGATGCCGTAATTGCCAGATAAGACATCGAACCGAAGATACTGCCCATCTGGAAGGTGCGGTTGGTCTTAAAGGCAAACGCCGTCGGAGCAATGAAGTCCTTTACGGACAGCCCGGATTCCACAAGATACTTCCAATCGAAGAAGAACTTATCATTATCACCCATGTGGAACATAGAGTGCATCAGATGCAGCCGCTCTTTGCCGTTCATGGTAGTGGCAATGACACCCAAACGCCGAAAGTTATTGAGCAGATCGTTTTCGATATGGTTGAGTCTCGGCTTTGCCTGCCGCATGGATTCGGCTTCAATGCCGAATGTCAGGTACTTGGTTTTGGTCAAGCCGTTGTTGCCCTGCGCAACTGCTTTTTCAGCATCTGGCTATACTCGGCACGGACGGGATTGAAGCTGTCCTTCTTGAACGGGATACGGATACTCTTTTCAAAGCTTTCAGCATCGGTACTCAGGTTCATAAAGGAAAGCTCAAAGTGAATGGAGCTGTCAAAGAAATTCAGGAAACTGCACCACTCATCGAAGATGGCAGTCTTATCTTCCTGCTGTGCCAGCTGATAGTTGATGTCCTGAAACTGAATGGTCTTGGTGTAATAACTGTCAGTGACACGGCAGATGCCATCCGGGAACATTCTCTGAAAGGGAATGGACTGCTGTGCAGTCTGCGGAATACCGTTGTCCTTCTTTGCCCGTTCCACAACAGCTTTAATTTCTCGCTGCTGCTTCCGATTCAGATTTGCAGGCATTTTGATGTTTCTTGCCTGTGGCTTCTTTTTGAAAACAATTCGTTCAACCTCCTTTTCCAGTTTGTACTGACGCATCAAAGCGTCATAATAGTTGTCCGTCTGATAAGGGCGAACCTTGGGACGAACGAATTTGGTCTGAATGAAGTGTTCTACAACCACTTCCAACGGCTGACTATCCTTTTCATACATTGCCAGAAAGAACAACGGTAACATGACGATCATCATGGACAGTGCTGCAAGGCTCACATTTCCGGTTGCTTTGACCAGAAAGAAAATCGGCACTCCGATGAGCGCCGCCGCACCAAAGCAAAGTAACTGCCGTTTCGTCAGATTGAAGAACACTTTTGTTTTTACCCTCGTCAGGTCACGAGGTACGGGAATATACGCTGCCAAACAATTTCCTCCTTCCCTTAGTGAGCGCTGAATACACCCTTCGCAAGCGAACCAGTCTTAAACAGGGTGAAGCACAAAAGGACGGTGTAGCCCATAACACCCCAGATAGAACCGATGATGTCATCACTGAATGCGATAGACTGAATCAGCACCGCATAAATGCCCACGCAGATCATAATCAGGAATCCCTGGAATCCGATTGCAAACAGCGAACGCAGATAATTCTGTCCGATATTGCTCTGTTCTCTGTTTCCAAAAGTGGAAAGCGGAATCGGGGCAAGGCTGACCATCAGATAAATTTCAATCATTCGACCGTAGACGATCACAAAGATGATGATTGCCAAAGCGGACATCGTGACCTGCACGATAAAGGATTGCAGGAACAAGCCGAGCAAAGGACCAAATCCATTGCCATCAGCGTTTCTTCCATTGTTTCCAATGCCGAAGCATCTATGGCAGTATTTCCGGATATGATACCGGCGCTTGCGTTTATAACGTGCTGTGTCACATCAAACACAGCCATCGTGATATTGAATGTGTTTGTGATTAACATGACCGCAACAAAAGTCTTGAACACCCATTTGAAGAAGATCCAGGTTTCAAAATTTGCCAGATTGTTGTGGTCAATAATCATCTGAATTAGCTCATAACAGGCAATGAAGGTCAGAATCAAGCCTGCGATTGGGATAATCACTGACTCGGAGATGTTTCGTACCATGCAAAGACACCCGGCGAAAAATTCGCCGGGGTCATGCCAACGGAGGTTGCTATCTCGCCAACCTGGTTGTTGACGGACTCAAACATCCCCGACAGATTTCCCATAATAGCTGAAACGAGCATTTCTTTCAGCCAGTCTGTGATCTGTTGGAGTATGCTGTCCAAAGGCGATTACCTCCTTGTTTTGTGATTAACCGAACAGTCCGGAGAGCAGAGGTACAAGGGTGGTGCCGATGAGGGCAACACCGCCGCCAGCCATGAGCTGCTTCATGCCCTGGGACTTTGCTTATGTGTGATAAAGAAGTAATAGAAGTGTAAAAAATTTTGCCGTTCCTATCCGGCACTTGCGCAGGGTGTCGGATAGGTCGGGCTTTATTCTTCGGGCAAGTCAATCTTGCCTACAAAGCTGTAATAAATATCAATGCGCTGGCGGCGTACTTCGTTCTCGTCATACTCACATTCATAAACAACGATTTTCTCCACCATTTCACGCAAAAGAGTGTGTGTCAGTTCTTCGATAGAAAGGTACTTGCGGACAACGCTCATAAACTTTTCAGCGTTTACCGTGGCTTCCTGTGCCTTGTCCAGCTCGCCCTGCAAAGCGGCGGCTCTGTCTTTCAGTTCCCGCTGCTCGGCTTCGTAGTCTGCGGACATTTCCATGAAACGCTCATCACTGATTTTCCCGTTTACATTGTCCTCATACAGACGCTTGATGTAGCGGGAAAGTTCTGCAATGCGGCTCTGCACCTGTTCAAGCTGCTTGGCTGCCGCCGCCAGCTTCCGCTTGCCGCCCATTTCATTCTGCTGGATAAGCAGCTTCACGAACCGGGCTTCGTGCTTCTGTGCATAGGCGGTCACTTTCCGCAGATTGTCCAGCACACCCGCCGTCAAAAGGTCGGTGCGAATGAAGTGCGCCGTACAGTCGGCGGTGCGCTTCTTATAGCTGCCGCAGATGTAGCAATCCTGCTTTCTCTTG
>ENA-OQCK01000450-OQCK01000450.1-human-gut-metagenome-genome-assembly--contig:-NODE-450-length-22546-cov-3.407868_pt1 | contig 22546 bp, 32 predicted proteins | sample MGYA00242498_ERZ504578 | MGnify/ENA primary metagenome ERZ504578 (study PRJEB26092, sample SAMD00036229) | human gut metagenome | host: Homo sapiens | study: EMG produced TPA metagenomics assembly of...
TTTACGACAGTATTTGGAGGTACTTTTATAATGATAACAACGGCAAGACAACTGAAAGATTTGATCCGCAGCCTGTCAAAGAAGAAATCCGCTGACGCGCAGATTTTGATGCGGAATTACATGATTGAGCGTTTTCTGGAACGCATTTCCCTCTCGGACTATAAGGACCGATTCATCCTGAAGGGCGGTATGCTGGTGGCGGCAATGGTCGGCCTGGACGCCCGCTCCACGATGGACTTGGACGCCACGGTGAAAGGAGCCAACGTCAGCGTGGAGGATGTGGAGAATATCATATCCTCCATCCTGTCGGTTCCGATGGAGGACGGTGTGGAATTTCAGGTCAAGCGGCTCTTAGAGATTATGGAGGAAGCGGAATATCCGGGAGTCCGCGTCAGTATGGAAACCACCTTTGACGGTGTGCGGACACCGTTAAAAATAGACATTTCCACCGGGGATGTGATTACGCCCCGTGAAGTCCGGTACAGCTTCAAGCTCATGCTGGAGGATCGCTCCATTGAGGTGTGGGCCTACAATCCGGAAACGGTGCTGGCTGAAAAACTGGAGACGGTTATCAGCCGCAATGTCACCAACACGCGCATGAGGGATTTTTACGATATACATATCCTGCAACAGCTCCACGAGGAAAGCCTCTCCGCTTCCGTCCTGCGGGATGCGCTTGCGGCCACCGCGACAAAGCGCGGGACGCTGGAGCAGATGAAAGACGGAGAGCTGATCGGCAAGGTACATTCCTCCATGTATCATCAGTGCCAGAACCGTGGGTATGCGGCTCCGGTAGATGTGCTGATGGATATAGGTGTTTTGCCGAAACAGAAATATGAGGATTGGCGGTTTGGCCGTGTCCCTTATCTGGAGGCGTTTGTACAGTCAATCTCCAGAAGCTGTCGTTTATTATGCGCCAGATGCGTGTCTATGCGGAGAAATCCGGCCTGAAACCGTCCTTTTGCTATTATAAGCAATGGGGCGTAAAAAAGAAAAACGGCCAGGGTCACAAACCGGTGATTCCGCTTCGTTTCAGCAAGAGCGGCGATCCTGCCATTGAGCGGTGGTATGCAACGCACTTTGTTGATTCCAAAAGAATCAGCCAGCTAAAATCAGACAGAGGGCAGCGGGAGGAACAGACAAATCACACCACAGGGCAGTCATAACGGCTGCCCTCATTTTATCCAGAAGGGAGGTTCTTTCAGATGGCAACCACACGCCTGATTCCCATGCACAAGATCAAAAATCAGTCCGTGGCCTATACCGTCCATGAGCGGATGATGAGGAAACGCTAAAGCGGCTCTATGGTTTGTAAGGCTCAAAAGATTATCCCGAATTTGATTGATTTAACTTTCTGGAACAAATTTGAGCAATCGAAAAAGTCGAAAAAGTTATCCTGAATCTTTTCCTGAAAATGCATTAGATCAAAGGTACTTTTCAAAGATTCGGGATAATTCAACTTTCGGTATAACCGAAACCGCGCAACCCGCAGCATGGCGCAAAAAAACGAAGGCCGCGCTTTCCTTACGTATCCTCCGCTTCTTTGGCCGCTTTCATCGCCTAGATGGTGGCCTCCACGATTTTCAATTCTTTTTCGTCCAGGGAGCCCAGCATGGCGTCAATTCGTTTTCTGCACTCGCTCCCTCCATTTTTGGACGGATAGAAATACTGATCCACCGATATATCGAACATTGTAACCATCTGATAAAAGGTGTTGAGGCTTGGGTGCTGTCCGTCATTCTCGTTATACATAATGGTGCGTGGAGAACGGTCAACAATATAGGCCAGTTGTTCCTGTGTCATCCCGCTGGCCTCCCGCGCCCGCTTGATAGCGAGCCCTATATCGTGAAAATCAAATCGTCGTTCATCTCATTCAAACTTCATAACATCACCCAATGTCATTTTACATTTCGGGTATTAGTATTTGAACGATTGTATATTTCATTCTACTGACTGTTTATTTTCATGTTAATGCTTTATAGAGTGTTTACTTGACAATCGGCTTGCAGAGGGTTATACTTATACTAAATAAAGAATGGACGGTCGTTATTATGCAAGTGTTAAAAGATGAAATACAAGAGAAAATTCTGCAATCTTCTTTAGAGTTGTTTCTTCAACACGGATTTGAAAAAACATCTATAGAAAAAATTGCCAAACAAGCCCATATTAGCAAAAGTAACTTGTACAACTATTTTAAGTCGAAGGATGAGATATTTGAAAAACTGACCAGTTCAGCAGCTAATAAATTTGTCAAAATAATTGACCAATTTTCAACAAATCAATTTACACCAAAATTTTGTGAAGTAGGTTTTGAAGATATGATGGTTACTCGTATCTTTGATTTAATTAACGATAATCGGAATGAATTGTTATTATTGATGCTCTGTTCAAAAGGTACTAAATATGAGAAACTCAAAGAACAGTTAATAGGTCAAATAGCTCTTAAATTTATGCAAGACTATAAAGATTATTTTTCAGACAATGATCCTATCGTAACAATAATAACGCATAACTTGTTTGATGGAATAATCAATGTAACTGTTTATTCTCAGTCACCTAAGGAATTACATTTTAATTTGCATAGACTTATTCGCTATCATATCGAGGGTTTTTCTGCGCTGATTTCTGACTGATAGGGTCAGCGCATTTTTTTAAACAAATAACGAATACTCAGTCTTTATTGGAGGTGTAAATGATTACTACTATAAAATCTGGAAATACAAATTGCTATATATTGAGTAATGAAACTATGGAAAGCTATATTCTTGTAGACGCAGGCACTATACAAGATAAAAACTTTATAGATAAATTGAAAGCAACGGGGAAATTATCAAAGATTGGATTGCTAATTTTAACACATGGCCACTATGATCATGTTGGATATGCGTCATTTTTACATGAAAATTTTAACATTCCGATTGCTATGCACCATAAAGATAGTGATAAAGTTAGTTGTGGCTCTATGGACTTTCCACCTGCAAAAGGATTTTTAAGCAATATTATTCGCAACCTAACTATAAGGGATAATCAAACAGCTACATACCCTAGATTTGAACCAGACATCGTTTTAAATTCCAGTCTCCAAATTGAAGGATTTCCGGAAATAGAGATACTATATTTGCCGGGGCATACGCAAGGTTCAATCGGTGTCATATTTGAAAATAATTTATTGGCAGGCGACCTTGTAATGAATATGTTCTTACCCTCAATAACTTGGTTTGCTGAAGATTTTTCTTTGGTAAGAGAAAGTATTCATTCTATCTACGAAACTTCTTTTGTACGGATATATCCAGGACATGGAAATTCATTTCCTAGTGGACTTTTAAAGAAGTTACTTTAACCGTAAAATAGACATGGATAAGCCGCCCAGCGGGATCAGTCCGGCGGTGGATGCGAAATTTGGCAGTACATAAATGAGTTTGTAATTTCATGCGCTTGTGTGGCCTTGTGTCTTCCGAGAACAGAGGCAGCCCCGGAGGAATACAACCCGATTTCCTTTGTCTGCTTGCGACAGAGGGAGCCTATGAATCCCCCGCAACAGTCAGCAGCGTATGCCGGGCATCCCGGAAAAAGCTGGACGATATGAATGACTTTCACTTCCATCAGTTAAGGCATACATACACCAGCAATCTCTTATCCAGCGGGGCAGCGCCCAAGGATGTGCAGGAACTTCTCGGACATGCAGATGTAAGTACCACAATGAACATTTACGCTCATGCTACAAGGGAAGCCAAGCGGACTTCCGCAAGACTGCTCGACAAAGTGGTAGGAGCCGCATAAAAAAACTTTCCCTTATTTTCTCCCGTGAGGGAAAAAGTAAGGGAAAAGGGCAAGCCAGAGGCCGCGAAAACGCTGAAAACACCAGTGTTTTCCGGGGTTCTGGATTGAGAATTAGATAAATGGAAATTTAATTGAGAATGGAGGACGCATCCACTGCATAATGTCGATAAATAACCGTATGAACAGTACGGTAAGTCTTCAATTAAATATTACACTGATATTTCACCAAATCACAGTAAATTGAGCGGAGTTAAATCCGGTGATACTCTTCCGGCCTTAATTCCGCTCAATCTATTAAAACATCAAAGGTATTAAACAACATCAGCCTATATCTAACAATTTCTAACACATATGGAAACGCTGAGTGGCCACGGCAAGTTCCGCCCCCGCACTTAACGCGTGAGACAATCAGCGGCCACAGGCCAGTGGACGTGGCCGGTACACCTGGTTTGAGTCTTTCGTCCCGGCGATAGCTACCCTTGGGGCGGAGGAGAAGATATAGCTGCGGACGCTTTTAGAATCCATCGCTGATTGGCGAGGTTTTATCGAGCTTAGCTGCGCGATGCATTCCACCGAGTGCGAACGTGCTCCCCAGACTATATCCTCTCCGCAGTCCAACCCACAAAAATCTCACCTGGGACGAAAGACTCATAAAACCACCCCATCATCCCGTCCGCTGGCCAGCGGCGGCGTCCTCACCTGCTAACTAAATCTCCAATCAGATCTCGGCAGCTCCCTGTCTGAACTGTTATCACCGGTTGATAATTCTCTCAATCTCCTCCACCTCCGGCATCACCTTTAATGCCCCTTTCCTGGTCGTGATAACCGAGGCTGCCGCGTTGGCGAACCGAAGCGCCTCCCTGAGCCGGGCTTCATTCAGGCTGTCCAGGCCATATTCCAGAATAAAGTGGAGGATACAGCCGCAGAAGGTATCCCCCGCACCTGTAGTCTCAATGGTGTCTTCCCGAATGAATCCGGGGACCTCCACGATACAGTTTCCATAATAGGCCCTGCTGCCGTCTCTTCCCATGGAGACGCAGATCAGTTTGATATCATAATTCTTCTTAAGTTCCTTTACCCCTTCGGTAAAATCTTCCTTTCCGGTAAGCCATTGAATTTCATTATCAGAAATCTTCAATACATCACAATGGGCCAGTCCATAGAAAATCTGTTCCTTTGCCTCATCTAACGATTTCCAGAGAAGCGGCCTCAAATTCGGGTCAAAGAACGGAGGACACCGGCTTTCTCTGCCGCCCAAAGCGCTTTTTTCGTCGCTGCTCTGGCCGGTTCATTCGTCATGGACAGGGAACCGAAGTGAAAGATTTCCGCCCTTCCAATCCGGTCCCCGTCCACCTCTTCCGGTGTCAGCATCATATCTGCACCGGGAGATCTGTAAAAGGAGAAATCCCGGTCCCCGTTATCCAATTTGTGAACCAGGACAAGCGTGGTTGGCACTTTTCCATCCTCCCTGAGTCCGCAGGCGCCGATTCTCACATCCTCAAGCGCTTCTTTAAGCTGCCTTCCAAACATGTCCCGGCCGACTTTTCCGATGAACTCTGTCCTTCTTCCCAGCCCGGCAAGCATTGCCAGCACATTGCACGGCGCACCTCCCGGATTGGCCTCAAACAGAGGATTTCCCTGAGATGTTTCTCCGTTCTGGATAAAATCAATCAGCAGCTCACCGAGGGCAATAACATCTATATCCCGCATATGATTATCCCCGTTTTTTCTCTTTATTCCGTTACCCTGATATCAAAAAATTCCGCGCATCCATCCTGCGCCATAAGGCCAATCTGATACTCCGTATCACCATAATACCGGTATGTGAACGCAACCTTTTCTCCCGCGAAAATCTCAATCATATCCTGATCGATTGCGACTTTGATATCGATCACATCGCCGTCCTTATAGGGAAACGGTTTCTCGCATACCCTGATGCCGTCCGGGCCCGCATCCTTCGGAATACCGATATTGGTGCAGGAAGCTTCCCAGAACGGATCCACCTCCATTGGGAGATTGAGAAGCTCCGCCCTCTGCATTCCTTTATCAAAGGCAAGGATTATACACTGTGTGGCATCGCTGTCCGATTTCAGCAGCAGCCCGAAATGATCCGACATATCCACCGGCTTCACCTTGCAGCTGAAAAGAAAGCTCTTCTCTTCCACTTTTATAAAGCCGTATGATAATGTGCTGACAGAATCCAGATAAATGCATCTGTCCCCATAAGTCCGGAATTTTCCAAGCTTATGCTCATAGCTCCATGCCACCGGCTCCAGCCACGCCTCCACATACTCCCGGGGCAGCTTCACATCCAGCTCGCCGGACTCATTTTGGCAGACCTCGTGGGGAATGCAGAACTGGCCGCCCCAGTACCACTCGCCGAAATTACTCTGCCGCGCCCTGTCATGCGCCCAGGCGAAATAGAATCTGCGCCCTTCGTCATTGACCAGGGATTTTGCCGCGTAGAAACGGCGGCCGCCTATTCCGTCCATCTTAGGCGTTCTCCACGGGCCGAACGGAGAGTCGGCCACACGGTAAATCGTATTGACAAACTCGGAGAAGCGGGAATAGGAAAGATACCAGAGATCTCCTATCTTATACATCTCGCAGCATTCCGGGCAATTGGTATGATACGGCTGGTAAATCGGTCCGTAGTATTCCCAGCTGTCCAAATCCTTTGAGCGGTACAATACAATGCATCCCCTCCTGGAAGGCGGGCCCTCCTTCTTTCTTCCCGATATCAGGATCCACCAGCAATTATCATCCTCATTGTAAAATACATACGGATCGCGCCAGTCTACCACCTCATATTCTTCCTCATTCGGTATGATAATCGGGTTTTTCGGATCCTTTTCAAAGTGGATGCCGTCATCACTGACCGCATGGCAGATCGTCTGCTGGAAATGAACATTATAATTGTAGCCCGTATAGAAAATATGGTATTTTTTTTCTCCATACACAGCCGCGCCTGTCCATACGCCGCAGGCATCCGGTTCTTCGCCTTCCCCCGGGTAAAGAGCGGTTCCCACTTCCTCCCAGTGAACCAGATCTCTGGAAACGGAATGTTCCCATGTCGTCCTGAGCCTTGCCGGATACACCGTGTTCCCGGAGGCGATGTCAGTGAAAAAATATGATAGACGCCGTCATGATAAAGCGGAATTGCATCCCCCGTTGAGTCGGCCCAGCTTAATTTCCTGAAAATATCCATGTCTTATACTCTCTCCTTCGCATTTCTGATTATTCTTTTTACAACACTGTCTTTGCCCTTCTGGGTGTCGATAATAACGGCCAGCACAATAATCAAGCCTTTCACAACAAGCTGCCAGAAAGAGCTGAGTCCGATTAGGTTCAGGCCGTTGCTGATAATACCGATTACCAGGCGCCGAATATGGTTCCCGATACGGCTCCCACGCCGCCTGTCATCGATATGCCGCCCAAAACGCAGGCCGCGATGGCATCCAGCTCATATCCCTCGCCGACCCCCGGCTGTCCGGAGTACATTCTTGCAGAGAGAACAATGCCTGCAAACGCCGCAAGAAATCCGGAAATAGTGAATACGGCAATCTCCACTTTCTTAATCGGGACGCCTGAGAGTCTGGCCGATTCTCTGTTGCCGCCGATGGCAAATATGTAAGTACCGAATTTTGTCTTATTTAAGACTACGATAAAAATAATAATCAGAACAATCATGTATACAACCGGGAGCGGCAGGACGCCGAACAGCTTTCCTGTTCCGATTCCGGTAAACACGTCGTTGGAAACGCGGATGGAACGGCCGCCGGAATAAATGTACGCCACGCCCTTTGCCACGTTCATCATGGACATCGTCACGATAAATGCAGGCACCTTGAAGGTGGCGATGATAAGTCCGTTGAGAAATCCGGCCAGTGTTCCAAGGAGCAGCCCCACGGCAATTGCGGGAACCATGGGCATTCCCTGATTGACCATCAGCCGGCCGTCAGCGTCCCGCACATGGCAACACAGGTTCCCACCGAAAGATCGATTCCCCCCAAAATAATGACGAGCGTCATTCCGAGAGCCAGATACATATTATTTGATACCTGCCGAAGTACGGACAGGAGGTTATCCGTTGTGAGGAAAACCGGTGAGGCAAAGCTCAGGATCACGGATATAATAACCAGTACTGCAATAATTCCAGAGTTGCCTTTCAGCATTTTCATAAAACTGTTATTTTTCATATTTTACACTCCCGTAGCCAATTTCATAATTCTTTCCTGTGTCAGTTCCAGATGAGCAATCTCCCCTGTTTTCACGCCTTCCTTGATTACACATACGTTATCGCACATATTGATGATCTCAGGCAGCTCTGAGGAAATCATGATGATTGCCATTCCCTGTCTTGCCAGTTCATTGATGATTGAATATATTTCCGCCTTAGCTCCCACATCCACGCCTCTTGTCGCTCATCCAGAATCAGTATCCTGGGTTTGGTCGCCAGCGCCTTCGCAATTACCACCTTCTGTTGGTTTCCTCCCGACATGCTGCCCACCGGTACGTCCGGAGATAACGCCTTGATGTTCAGGCTCTTAATATACTCCTGCGTAACCCCTTCTTTCTTTGCGTCGCTCAGAAGCAGGCCCTTCGTGTAATACCGGAGGCTGGAGAGGGTCGTATTAAACACAATGGAATTAATCAGGGTCAGACCTGTCTTCTTTCTGTCCTCCGTCACCATGGCAATGCCGCTGTTGATGGCTTCCAGGCAGTTTTTGAACCGGATTTCCTTTCCTTCCAACAAGATACGCCCTGAATCAAACCTGTCTGCGCCGAACACGCAGGTCATAATCTCGCTGCGGCCTGCGCCTACCAGTCCAGCAAAGCCGAGAATCTCCCCTTTCCTGACTTTAAAGCTGATGTTATTAAAAACTCCCTTTTTCGTAAGATTCTCCACTTCCAGAACCGCGCTGTCCTCTTTCAGAGTATCGTAGTCACGGGTATAGTAATTCTGAAGGCTGCGTCCCACCATCATCGCTACCAGCTCATCCGTATCCGTTTCCTTCGTATTCACAGTGCCTACGTAGGTACGTCCCGGATTACGGTGATTCTGTCCGTCATACGGAACAGCTCTTCCATTCTGTGCGAAATGTAGATGATGCTTACCTTCTGCTCTTTCAGCCTTGTCATCGTCTCAAACAGCTTTTCCACCTCTTCATCCGATAGGGATGAGGTAGTTCGTCCATCACCAGGATTTTCACATTAAAGGAACTCGCCTTTACAATCTCTACCATTTGCTGCTGGGCAATGGTGAGTTCCACCACCTTTGTATCGGCGTCAATATCCAGCCCCAGCTTCTTAAGCATCTCCTGCGCCTGACTCAGCATTTCACCCATATTCTTAAATCCGAACCGGTCCAGAATCTCACGGCCCAGGAAGATGTTTTCCGCCACAGTCAGATGAGGGACAAGCACAATCTCCTGATGGATGATTCCGATTCCATGCTCCCTGGCAATCTGGACGTTATCCATCTCCACATCTTTTCCGCCGATATTGATTGTCCCCCGGTCCGGCCTGTAAATTCCGCCCAAAACCTTAATCAAAGTTGATTTTCCCGCTCCGTTTTCTCCCAGCAGAGCGTGAATTTCCCCTTCTCTCAGTTCAAAATGGATTCCGTTTAAAGCATGAACACCGCCGAAGCTTTTTTGTATATCCGTCATCTTTAATACAATGCTTTCCACTCTCTCACCTACTTTTCTAAAAACAGGCACTTCTGTTTATAAGAAGCGCCTGCCATGTTTACTGTAACTCTTATGCTATCCGGCCCTTACTGCCAGTCTTTCAGCGTTGCCTCTGCTTTCTCTTTATCTACCAGGAAGGAAGGTAACAGAATTTCTTTCTCGATTTCACCGCCTGTTAAAAGCTCCTCAGCCTTTTCAAATGCAGTCTCAGCAATTCCGATCGAACCTGAGCCGCTACTGCCGTAAAGGAGCCATCGAGAATAGCCGCCTTGCCGTCCGGGGATGCGTCAATGGAGTAAACGCCGATCCCCGTCTTGCCGGAAGCCTTGATAGCTGCCGCCGCACCGAGTGCAGACGGGTCATTAATGCAGAAAAATGCATTTAAATCAGGATTTGCCTGGATGATATCCTCAGCAATCGGCATGGAGATATCGAGGGCTGCCGCGCCGTCCTGCTGTGCCACAATGTCAAACTTATCTTTCGCATCGCCAAGTCCGTCAAGGAAACCTGCCACACGGTTTACACAGGATTCATTGGAGGGGAAATCCAGTATCGCAATTTTGGCTCCGTCCGGATAGTCGGCCGCCATCTGCTGTCCTACCAGTGTTCCCGCATTGTAAGCGTCCGTTGCAATAACGTTTCTACCAAATCCAGATCATCGTCGATTACCGGGGTGTCTACATTGAGAATCGGAATATTCTTCTCATGGATCTGCTCCAGGCCCTGTCTGATTCCCGCAGAGTCAACCGGGATAACAAATACCGCGTCAAAATTCTGGGTGGCCACATCGGCCATCTGGGATAACTGGGTATTCAAATCGTAATCCGGGTCAAGGCACACATAGCCGTATCCCTTTTCATCACAAAGCTTTTTGAACGTATCATTCATTGCAGCCTGGAATGTGTTATTCTGCGTATTAGGAAGAAAAGCAAATTTGTAAGATGCTGCCCCGGCACCTTCTTCCTTTGTCTCTGCCGCCTCGGATGCCGCTCCTTCTGTCTGTGTCTTCTCCGGAGCTGCCGTACTTTCCGTACTTACGGAATTGGAATGGCCGCAGCCTGCGAGGGTTGCTGCCAGCATCGTGAATGCCATTACTTTTGCGATTGTCTTCTTCATTAATGATTTCCTCCTCTTTTATATAGCCTGTATTTTCTTTCATTCATCAAGCTTGCGCGCCGCTTTGTTTACGTAAATAATATCATTGCAGACTCACAGAGTCAACGGTTTTTATAATTTTCTGCATTTTTAACAGGATTTTTTTGTGAATTTTATGCTATTGTCCCAATCAAATGTAATAATTTACGTAAATATTGCGATGTTTTACCATTTCCCATCATTTTTCCTCTCTAAGTTTTATAAACCTGAACTGTATTTCTACTGTTTTACGTTTAGAATTTGACTTTATTTTGAGAAATTGTTATAGTATAGTTAGATTTACGTAAAAGCAGGAGGGTTAGTGTGAAAGAAAGTAGAGGAAAACCATAAATGGACGCACTTGAATAAGCTGTCTAAGGCAGGCAACTTTTTGAAGTGTTATAGAGTTAGGAAATTAGATCAAGAAGCTAATGGTTCATCAGGCGGAAGTAATCCTTCTCGTTGTAATAGTTTCTTGGCTTGCTTGATAGCTTTTGCCTTTTGCTTTTCAACAAGAGCTACAGGCATATCGATTTTGTAAAGATCGCTCGGATTCCACTGCTCACCAGTAGACATCATCTGGTAAATAGCAGTAAGAATCATACGGGCAATAGCAATAATGGCTCTTTTCTTGCCACGGCGCTTAACAAGCGAATCATATTTCTTTTTGTAGTAAGGAGATTTGTCAGATTTTACGGCAGCATGAGCACATTGTACTAATGCAGGTTTGAGGTAGACTCCGGCACGTGTAATCCGAACAGACTTCTTCTTGCCAGCAGATTCATTGCTCCCTGGTGTTAAACCAGCCCAGCAACATAAACGTTTGGAACTTGAGAACTGAGACATATCAGTACCGATTTCGGAGATGATAGTGATTGCACTATCACGTTTAACACCCGGAATGGTACAGAGGAACTGGACAGCATTTTCAAAATCAGGATTAGAAGAAATCATATTTTCCATCATTTTATCAACATCATTGATTTCGGCTGTGATATAATCCATATGTGCGCGGACGAGGCGCATACGGTATTTTTGGGCATCAGTCATCTGATATCCTTCGACGGATTCTATAACAGCATCTTCTTTGGATTTGAGACTCCTAAGAAGCTTAGATGCGATTTCTTCGTGGTTAATGGATGTACCCGATTGTTCAAGCAGATAGTCGATAATGGATGTGGATGACTTCCCAAAGATATCGGAAACAACAGAATCTAATGCAACATTACAAACAGTAAGAGCATTCTGATACCTATTCTTTTCACTTGAACGGCAGGAAATTAATTTATAGCGATACCTTGTATATTCTCGCAGAATGCGGATTTTCTTACAAGGAACATAACTGCCTCTAACAAGACCAAGACGGAATAAATCTCCAATCCATTTAGAATCTTTGGTATCATCTTTGTTGCCTTTCACCGCCTTAACCCATTTGGGATTGGCAATGACAACATTGATATCATCTTCGAGAAGATTAAAGACAGGAACCCAGTATTTACCTGTGGATTCCATGCAGACGTCATGGCAATCATTGTCGAGAAGCCATTGCTTAAATTCAAGAATTGAATTGTTAAAGGTGGAAAAGCGCTTTTTTTGGTAAGAAGCTCAATGCCACCAGTGGTTTTTACAATTGTGGCAACGAGAAAAGATTTGTGAACATCGACACCACAACAGGTTTGGTAAGAAACTTTCATAGTCAGACTCCTTTCGTAAATGAGAAGCCATTGACTGAACTGCCACACAATTAAACTAAGGCGCTTAAACAATTCTTAGTGTACGGATTCATGATGCCACTTATTTGTGCTTGAAAAGGCAGAACTTACACTGATTTATATGCTGTCTAAAACGAAGAAAGTTATTACAACTCCTCCTCCCGTGCTTTGTAGTGTAGCTTCTCACAAACTATTTTACAACACAGCGTAGAGAGTTGGAACACTTTCATTACTATTTATGCCGCCAGCCGAAGGCGGCGGAATGGGGATTTATATGGCTATCACCATCAAAGATGTTGCCAGAGAAGCCGGCGTCTCGATAGCAACCGTCTCACATGTTATAAACGGCACGCGCTACGTTAAGCCCGAACTCACGGAAAAAGTATTGCAAGCCATCCGGAATACGAATTATCAGGTAAAAGCAGATAAAAAGCCCGGCACTGCCAGATTGGGAGAAAAATCCGTTATAGCGGTCATAATCCCAAATGTGGAAGGTTCCCTGTTCACCAAAATAATCACCTGTATCACTCAGCTGTGTGAGTCCAGGGGATACTCTGTTTCCATCTATCTGACCTTTGATGATGCCGCTTCCGAAAAACGGATACTGGAAAACCTGGTCGGCAGCAGGCAGACCGCAGGCATCATCATTGCTCCCTGCGGACTTGACAGTAAATATTATCAGAAGATCCGCCAGAGGAATATGCCTCTTGTCTGTATCGAACGGACCGTGTCGGATCACTCCATATCCTGCGTTGTGGCCGACAGCAAAAGCATCATTCGCAAGGGGACGCAGACCTTACTTAACAGCGGCCATAAGAAAATCGGCATTCTTATGTCGGACAGGGAGATTTCAACGGTCAACGAGCAGCTTACCGGTTTTCTGGACGCGATGTATGATGCAGGCGTACACTGTGATGACTCCAATATCGTCAAAATGAATCTTTACAATAACAAAGACTGTGAACGTGCGATTATCAGTCACTATGAAGACTTCAAGCCTACGGCTTATATTGCCTGCGGCAACCAGATAACCCTGATCCTGATCTCCACGCTCCAGAAGCTGGCGGTCGATATTCCGAGCCAGCTGTCCGTTATTGGTTTCAGTGATGAATCCTGGTGCCATCTGTTCGGAACCCCTCTCACCACCTTTTCCCACGACTGCCACAGGATGGCGGAGAACGCGCTGAGGCTGCTTTTTAACCAAATCGACGGAAAAACCGAGATAGAGGAAGTCCATATCCTGTCGCTACTGGAAATCCGCAAATCGGTCAAGATGATCGGCAAGGGGCCTTATGGGGAGACGACGGTTTCGCCCGACAACCTGGATCTGACTCCCGCCGAAGTAAAAGAACTTCAGAAACACAAATACCGGGTGGCGTCTCATTTCATTACGGCAATACCAGTTGGGCGGCCATGCACGAAAAGGGCCTCCGCTATATCTTATCAAGGTGCGGCGTCAACATCGTATCCGTCACCGACTCAAATTTTGATCCGAATTTACAGGCAATTCAGCTGGAGAGCCTGCGCATGCAGGGTGTTGACGCTATCGTGGCAATCCCTGTGGATGACACAGCCACCTCCAACAAATTCCGCCAGCTCTCCAAAGAGACAAAACTTATCTTCATCAGTAATGTCCCGGACGGCATGAGCAAAGGCGATTATTACTCTCTCGTCTCCACCAATGAACGAGAAAACGGCCGCAACGGAGCCATACTTCTTGGGGAACATTTTAAAAAAGAGGATAAAGTGGTCGTCGGATTTATCGTACACGGCAGTAAATTCCTCGGAACCTACTTAAGAGATATGATTGCGGAACAGACAATCCGCGAGGAATATCCCAATATCACCATCGTGGAATCAGAACCATTTTATCAGATAGAAAATACATATGAGGTGGCAAAGAAGATGATCCTCGCCCATCCCGAAATCAAAGGGCTTTACGTTTCGTGGGAAGGCCCTGCGCTGGGCGCAATCCGGGCGATACGGGAGCTGAACCGCTGCGATATCAAGATTGTTACCTTTGATTTGGATTATGAAATAGCCGGGATTCTTGCCAACGAAGATATCATCCTTGGACTGAGCGCCAGAAGGCCTATGATCAGGGTGTCGCAGCGGGCCAGGCCACAGCCAAAGCCCTGCTGAACCAGAGGGGTTATGAATACATCGGCATATCGCCCTGTATCGTGGAGCGTCAGAATCTTCTGTCCGCCTGGAGGGAAGTGATGCATGAAAATGCGCCGGATGAACTGGCCAAGATATTAAAAAACGAGCTGTCGAAAAAATAGAATTTTGATGCAAAGAACCGGATATCAGCTCATAGGCATCCGTCATATCCGGATTGATATGGCGGATATTTGTGTTTGTGAGACGTTTATTCACGGTCAGCTTGACAACGGGCCTCAGCGAGAAGGCAGACGACCGCCTCTCATTGGAAAGTGCTTTCGCGGTATAAACGCTGCGTTTGGCAGTGGAATCTTTCCTGCGGCCTTTCTTCGGCATAAAACTTCATATAGTTATCAATCGCAGAGCGCAGGGAACCTTCATCGGTTATTTTATACATACAATCCATTTCTGACTTGATAATTCCCCATAATCCCTCCGTAGGGCCATTATCAATTTGGCGCTTAAGCCGCAGGTTCTCCCTGCGCAGACGTTCCAGCTCGTCAGCCTCATCATCCGGTTTATGGTGCCCGCGTTTATCTGACAGCCCGTCTTCCCCCGCTGCATCGTATTTCTTTACCCAGGAATAGACCTGGCTGTATGAGACATCATACAAGGAAGCCGTCCCTTTGTAATCCCGGTCATGGGCAATACAGTATCCCACTATTTCCTTGCATTCCGCGAGTGTTGTTTTTCTTTGCGTCTCTGCCATATAGACCTCCCTTTTCGGATCATAACTCTTAAGTTCTATATCGGCATTATACTTCAAAATCCACCTTCTGAAAACTTTTGTGACAGAAATACCGTGCTTGACGGTAATTTCCAGAATAGTGTCCTTCCCGGAAAGGTATTCTTCCACAGCTTGGGTTTTTAATTCTGAGGAGCAGCTTTTGTTATGGTAGGAATGGGTAAAAGCCTCTGGCCCCACCGCCCTGTACTTTGCACTTCATTCGCTCAAAGATGTGGAGGAACAGTTCTTCTCATTATATGTTATCCCATACTTTTCACAGACTCGGCTGATGTATATTTTCCAGACAAAAAAATCCCCCTTAAGTGGACTTTGTTTATTTACCTTGTCTGCCTAAGGGGTATCCTATCACAAATCCAAATCATCTTTTATGCAAACATTCAACGTCTATCAATAATTTTATCAATCAATCCAAAATTCATTGCTTCTTCTGCTGTCATATAATTATCGCGTTCTGTAGCAATAGCAGCCTCATCAATACTTTTACCTGTATTTTCAGCTAAAATCGTGTTAAGACGTTTTTTGCTTTTTTGAATGTGGTCGGATGTAATTTTAATATCAGTTGCCTGCCCTTGGATTCCATTGCCATGAATAGCAGCTGATGTATCATAATTTCCGCATTAGGCAAAGCAATACGTTTTCCTTTTGCACCTCCTGCCAATAAAAAAGCTCCAAAACTGGCAGCAAGACCTATACATATCGTTGAAACATCACATTTGATATACTGCATTGTATCATAAATAGCAAAGCCCGCTGAAACAGAACCGCCTGGACTATTTATATATAACTGAATGTCTTTTTCTGGGTCTTGTGCTTCTAAAAATAGCATTTGTGCAATAATTAAACTTGCTGAAACATCACTTACCTCTTCTCCCAAAAATACAATTCTGTCAGACAATAACCTTGAAAAAATATCATACTTCGTTCTCCTCGACTTGTCTGTTCAATAACATATGGAATCGTACTCATGCTGCTAATTTACCTCCTGCTAAATAATACAAGAGTGTATATCCACCAAGGGAACCCATCATGCTTATCTCCGATTGTTTAGGCCAGAACACACCATTCTTCCGATAAATTTTAGGCGTACATCCATAAAATTGTTTAAACGCCAATGTGAAAGCTTGTTGTGAATCATAATGTGCTTCATAAGCGATTTCAACAATAGACTGCTCTGTTTCCACAAGCTTTTGGGCTGCCAAAGTCAATCTACGTCCTTGTATGTATTTATAAATTGTACATTTTGTTTCTTCAGTAAAAATTCTGGCTATGTAGAATTTTGAATAATTTAATTCGTTTGCTATTTTATCAAGCGGCAAATCCTCGTCAATATGTGTTTCTATATAATCCACCACTTTTTTTACAACTACATTATTGTTCATATGTGACACTCCTTTCCCTATTTAATATAACATAACCTTCTAAAATAATCTTAATAGAAATTGCCCTAATTGAATAATAAGAATTATCACCCTCTTTCTTTATTACAACATCTGCAATTATTCATTCACCACAAAGTTCACAACACATCACTACGGTACTGTGCGGGAATATTGAATTTCCCCTGAGGATCTGCATAAAAGTATACTTCTGTTATAACGGTTTCTGCTTTAAGGTCAATCACATATTTTGTGACATATTTTCCGGATTGGATCTTCTTTTCTATGTCAGCTTTTGTTAAAGCAGTTCCTTTACGCCCTTTCTGATCGGAAGAAGGCGGAAGGCTGAACTGTTACCCTGAATCACATATCCACAGAACCACCGCCTGACATTTTAAAATTATTCAGCCATACAACACAGGGATACAGGAGAAAAACTCCCTTAAGATATCTCGGACAGAACATCCTTAAGATTTATATATGTAAAATAGCACTTACCGTCAGTCAAGTCAATAGCATGAGCACAAATAACATGAACATAAATAACATGAACGCAATAAAAAACAGTAATAAAAAACGCTGCCTGAAATGAATCCACATGATAATGAATCCATCACAGGCAGCAGCCTTAAGCCACACCTGCCTCAGCCTATTTCCGTCCCAGGCTCATTCCAGCCTTCAGCATCCTGAATGTACGGTCCGCGGCACTGATGTACAGCTCTTCCGCCCGCTCCAGGGCCTCTTCGATATCCATGCGCGTTTATCGTGGTCATAATACTGTCAATGCCGTAATCAAAAATCGTCTCAGCCTTGTCGCCCATACCTCCCACGATGGCGCCACCGGTATGCCTCTCTCCCTGCAGCGCTTTCCGATTCCGCTTGGCACCTTTCCAAAGGCAGACTGCCAGTCCATTCTACCCTCTCCGGTAATCACCAGGTCCACCCCCTCTAAGAGGCTGTCAAAATGAACCAAATCCAGTACCGTGTCAATACCGGACTTGAGATTGGCCTTCAGGAACACGCAGAATGCCGCCCCTAATCCACCGGCAGCGCCCGCTCCGGGAATCTTATCCACATCCACGCCCAGCTTTTCCTTCAGCAGAGCCGCATACCGAACCATTCCGCCCTCTAACACATCCAGGATTTCCGGTGTACCGCCCTTCTGCTTTCCAAATGTATAGGTCGCTCCATCCGGTCCTGTAAGGGGATTGGTCACATCGCACATGACAGTGAACCGGGACTGTGACACCGCAGGGTGAATCCGGCTCACGTCAATATCAGCCACCCTGGTTAAATCCCGGCCTCTGCCTCCAGCTCATTTCCCTGGTCATCCAGGAATCTTACACCCAGAGCACGCATGGCCCCCATACCGCCGTCATTGGTTGCGCTGCCTCCAATGGCAATGGAAATCTTCCGGTATCCCCGATCCAGAGCATCTCTAATCAATTCCCCTGTGCCATAGGTGGTGGTGTTCAGAGGATTGCGCCTGTCCGCCGGCACCATGGGAAGCCCGGAAGCAGCTGCCATCTCGATGATAGCGGAGTCCCCTTCAAATTCCCCGTAAAAGGACTGCGCCTCCTCCATCAAAGGACCATGGACCGTCAGTCTGCGGTATGTACCGTTCAGCGCTGAAATCACCGCGTCAATGGTTCCCTCCCCGCCGTCAGCCACAGGCACGCCAGCTGTCTCACAGCCCGGAAATGTCCGCCCTGCCGCTGCCTCCAAAAGCTGTGTAATGCGCTCTGACGACAAGGTCCCCTTAAACGAATCTGATGCAAATAAAAACTTCATGGTTCCGCCTCCCAATTGTGATTGATTTTCTTACGTCTATTGTACTGTTTCCTGGCTGCCGCGTCAATGTTCCGAAAAACATATATGCTGTATATTATTTATTCTTAAGCACAACAAACCTTCTGGCGGGCCATACCCCATTCTGTTTCCCGTCCCGCCGCTAATCCTGCATCATTTCCTTCACATCCCTGAAAAATACCATCGCCATGTAAAACACCGCTGACTGGCTCAGTACGCGCACGTCATATCCCGTCAGTTCCTCCAGCTTCCTGAGCTTATAGGTCAATGTATTCTTATGGATGTGCATGGCATCCGACGCAGCTTTAAGGAACCCTCGGCTCCGAAATAAGCCTCCAGAAGCCCCATCCACTGACACAGCTCTTCATAACCGCAGTTCTTAAATACCTTGCAAGGTACTCTGCCTTCACACTATCAGCCACATCCTCCGTAAACAGCTCCAGGGTAACGCTGTCATACGTCATGACGTCCCGTTTGGACATACCGGCTGAGCGCCATGCCTTGTTGGCCTGGCCATATGCCACATGGATGTCCCTGGCCCTGCCGTCGATCCCCATAACCAGACCTATGCCGAATTTCTTCTGCACACAGGAGCGTATACGGCCGGCCAGCTGGGTCATATGACGGTCGGAAGCACCCTGAACCAGGAAAATCTGCCGTCCGGCATTGCGAAACACCAGGCATCCCGCCCCCGCCAGAAAAGCAGCTTCCCCCTCTGCCTGTTCCAGCAGCTTCTGGCCCGACGCGGTGGATGCGTATTCCTGGAAGTTCCTGACGCCCGCCACCATGACCCTTCTGGGAACAGAAATGTCGATTCCCAGCGCAAAGCCCCTCTCCTCCAGTACCCGGGGCTGAAGGAGCCCGCTTCCAAGGACCCAATCCTCCAGAAAACGGTTCAGCACCCGCTGCCCCATACGGCGTTCATCCTGCCAAACGTTTTCCCGAATCAGTATTTCCACCATTTTCTTCACAATCTGCCATAGCCGGCCACTTCCTCATACCGGCCGTGATGCCGATAACGCCGGCAATGCTTCCGGCCTGATACACAGGCAGGTTCAGCCCCGGACGGGAGGTGAACGTGGCCTCCTCGTCCCTCACATACAGCTCATCCAGATGCTCCCTGATGATTTTCCTGGCCCCCTCATGAAGCGTGCCGATTCGCTCCGGATCCTACTGGCTATGACATAACCTTCCGGGTCCATCATATTAATATTCTGGCCCACAATGGCCCCCACTTCCTCCACAATGGCCTGGGCTCCCTGCTGTGAAAGCCTCAGCGCCTTCCCTGTCTGTTCCATCCATTCCACCTGCCTTTATACCATCCTGCCTGTTTTGCGGCCGTCTGCATGCCAAAAGGGGGCTGCGGCGCCCGGGACATCCCCATGGCCGCAGCTCCCCATATTCATTCCTGTTCCCTCATGTTTCTTTATATCACTTTTCCCCGGTTCTACTGATAAATGGGGTATTTGTCACAGAGCTTTGTCACTTCTCTCCTGATATAATCCGCTTTATTCTCAAAATCCGTGGCAGCCAGCCAAATGCACTCGGCAATCTTCGGCATGTCCTCTTCCTTAAGGCCCCTGGTGGTAATGGCCGGTGTACCGATGCGCACGCCTGAAGTGACAAATGGGCTTCTGGGGTCATTGGGAACCGTATTCTTGTTCAGGGTGATGTACACCTCATCGCAGCGATTCTGCAGCTCCTTGCCCGACACTTCCATGCCGCGCAGATCAACCAGCATCAGGTGGTTGTCCGTGCCGTCCGTAAGGAGCTTGAATCCCTGTCTTTTAAGAGCCTGGGCAAGAGCCTTTGCATTGGCTGTCACCTGGCGCTGGTATGACTTGAATTCAGGCTTTAATGCCTCTCCAAAGCACACTGCTTTTCCCGCTATCACATGCTCCAGCGGGCCGCCTTGGGTTCCGGGAAATGGCCTTGTTGAAATTAAATTTCTCAGCCGCCTCCTTGTTTGCCAGAATCATGCCGCCCCTTGGTCCCCTCAATGTCTTGTGGGTGGTGGTGGTCACCACGTCCGCATAAGGAATGGGGCTGGGATGTTCGCCCGCAGCCACCAGACCCGCGATATGGGCCATATCAACCATGAGATAAGCGCCAACTTCGTCAGCGATTTCACGAAACCGCTTGAAATCAATGGTCCTGGCATAGGCGCTGGCGCCTGCTATGATAAGCTTTGGCCTGGCTTCCTTTGCAATCCGCTCCAGCTCATCGTAGTCGATGAACCCTGGTCATTGACTCCATAAGGTACGATATGAAAGTAAAGGCCGGAAAAATTCACAGGACTTCCGTGGGTGAGATGGCCGCCGTGGTCCAGGTTCATGCCCATGACCGTGTCCCCTGCTTTCAGCATGGCAATGAACACCGCCATATTGGCCTGAGCGCCTGAATGTGGCTGTACGTTGGCGTAATCACATCCGAACAGCTTCTTAGCACGCTCAATGGCAAGGGTTTCCACCACGTCCACGCACTGGCATCCGCCGTAATAACGTTTTCCCGAATATCCTTCCGCATACTTATTGGTGAGAACCGTCCCCATAGCCATCATGACAGGCTCTGACACGATATTCTCTGATGCGATGAGTTCCAGGTTGCGTCTCTGCGCGCGCATTCAGCCTGAATGGCCTCGCCCACTTCCTTGTCATATCCGGTAATAAAATCCATTACTTCATTAACCATTATCTTACCTCTTCCTTTCGCAATGACAGCCTTTTTCTGCTGATTATAACCTATATAATAGTAAATTGCAAGACATATGGCAGAGCTGCTTTCTCTTTATCTGTTAATTTTTTATCACTGTTTTTCTTAAGAATTTCATAATAATTGTAGTACTTTCTTTAAACTTTAGACACAATTCGGACACAATTATAGGATATTATCAAACTCGTTCCATAAAAATTTGTGTTTAGAAAGTCTCACTGGGAGGCTTTCAGAGGAGGAAAACTATTATGAAGAAGACAATCGCAAAATCCATGACAGCTATTATGGCAGCAGCTATGATCGCAGGAAGCCTGACCGCTTGCGGCGGCAGCGACAACAAGGCCGAGTCCACTACTGCCGTAGAGACCACAGTAGAGGCTTCTGAGTCTGTTGAGGAGACCACTGCTGAGGCTGCTGACGCTGAGGAGTCCACCGAGGCTGCTGATGCTGAGGAGTCCACCGAGGCTGCTGACGCTGAGGAGTCCACTGAGGCTGCTGACGCTGAGGAGTCTACCGAGGCTGCTGACGCTGAGGAGTCTACCGAGGCTTCCAAGGAAGAGGCTGCCAGCGAGGCTAATGCTGAGGTTGCAGAGGAGACAACTGAGGCTGCTCAGAACTAATCTTCTTTGCCAAAAAGGGTGCTGTCCGCTGCGGCAGCACCCTCTTTTTATTCCGGAGCAATGAAGCTTCTGTAAAAACTTTCTAACGAAACTTCCGACTTCCGATTTCTAATGAAACTTCCAATTCTTTACCACAATCTGCAGATTCCTGTTTCCGTTATACTCATTTATACCCGGATAGTAGATAATATCCATAACACGGCAATCACCCTTTTCCTCCATGAACAAATCCCCATCCGTAAAAATCACGCCGTCCATGGCTGTTCCCCTGTCATTTACAAGGCTTATGCGCACCACATTCCGATTACGCCCCATGACTCTGGCGCTGCGTACAAACAGTCCCTTCTGGGCAAACTGGGGCTTTTCATTTCCCTGTCCATATGGTTCCAGCAGCTCCAATTCCTCTATGAACGGCTCTGTTATGTATTCAAATGGCATGGCCACATCGATCCACACCTTGGGTATGAAATCTTCTTCGGTCAGGCGCTCCCGTGCATTTTCATTGAGACGGCGCCGGAATTCGTCCACATCCTTTCCTCCAGAGAAAATCCGGCCGCCATGGGATGGCCCCCAAACTTCAGCAGAAGGTCCTGCACCTCCACCAGGGACTGGAACATATGATATGCCTCTATGGAACGTCCCGACCCCTTGACGCAGCCCTCAGCCCGTGTAAGCACATAGGAGGCTTATTGTACCGCTCCCTGAGACGTCCCGCCACAATACCGGCCAGGGATTCGTGGCAGTCCGGCAGAAACACCACCAGCACCTTATCCTCCGGTACAGCTCATCCACATGCTGC
>ENA-OQCK01000452-OQCK01000452.1-human-gut-metagenome-genome-assembly--contig:-NODE-452-length-22461-cov-3.267843_pt1 | contig 22461 bp, 29 predicted proteins | sample MGYA00242498_ERZ504578 | MGnify/ENA primary metagenome ERZ504578 (study PRJEB26092, sample SAMD00036229) | human gut metagenome | host: Homo sapiens | study: EMG produced TPA metagenomics assembly of...
TCATAGATATAAAAAAGGATATATGAAAGACTAAATGCAATTGTAAGTGTAAATTCAACTAGATTGTTGTGTAAGAGTCTTTTCTACTTAGCTACTTTGAAAGTGGAATTTAACTTTTCACTTCAGCAAAAGTTTGAAAACCATAGGAAAAACTAACAAAAAACCTTTAAATATGATATAATATATAGGAATGTGAAAGAGGTTTTATAATGGATATAAAGATAACCGGTGAATACATAACATTAGGTCAGCTGCTTAAAATGACGGATTTTATCCAGAGCGGCGGTGAAGCAAAATTTGCGGTAAAATCCCTGAAAATCAAAGTGAACGGGGAACAGGAAAACCGCAGAGGACGCAAGCTGTATGCAGGTGATGTCATTGACATTGAGGGCAGCGTATTTTCTTTGTCATGAGACTGGAATCACTTCGTCTTCATGATTTTCGCAATTATGCAGATGTAAATGTCAGTTTTACCGACGGCATTCATATTCTGACAGGAAAGAATGCACAGGGAAAGACCAACCTGCTGGAATCTATCCTTTATTTATCAACGACCAGATCCCATCGAACCAGTGAAGATAAAGATCTAATCAAAGAAGGTGAGCAGGCCTTCTTTATTAAAGCCTTGATTGCAAAGGAACAGAAAACGGAGGAAATCCGTGTGACGGTAAATGAAAAGGGGAAAAATCTTTTTATTTATCAGAGTCCCGTGAATCGCGTCAGTGACTTCATAGGTGAATTTAACTCCGTTATGTTCTGTCCGGATGATATGAATCTGTTCCAGGCCTCTCCCCGCGTCAGAAGACGCTTTGTGGACATGGAGCTGAGTAAGATAAGTAAGAAGTATGTATCAACGCTTTACGTCGCTACACGGCTCTTAAAAGAGCGGAATGCTTATCTGAAGCAGGAACGGGTGGACCGCTCCTATCTCGAGGTCTTAACCTCACAGCTTGTGGATGCATCTGTTGTCATCATGAAGCAGCGGCATTTCTTTCTGGAGGAGCTGCTGGACAAATGCAGGACATTTTACCGCCAGCTTTCCAATGATGATACGGATATAACGGTTCGCTATCTCAGCTGTGTTCCTTTTTCGGACAGTGAGGAAGCGCTGAAGGAAGCTCTGCTGAAGAAATATCAAAAGCATCAGGATCGTGACCTGCTGTTGAAACAGACGACGGCCGGTATTCATAAAGAGGATTTTATCTTTGAAATGAATGGGCACGAGCTTGTCAGCTTTGCTTCCCAGGGACAGAAGCGAAGTGTATTGCTGGCATTGAAAATCGGTATGATTCATATGATTCATGAAATCATACAGGAATATCCGGTGTTATTGCTGGATGATGTATTTTCGGAGCTGGACAGCTATCGGAAACAGGAATTATTAAAATCTCTGCCCAAAGAGGTGCAGATTTTCATCTCCACAACAGATTTTGTGGAAATGGATGATATGAAAAGTGATCGCAGAGTCACGTTGTGGAATGTAAGCAACGGTACAATCGAGAGATGTTAGGAGGATGAACTATGGATGAGAATCAGATGAAAGAAATCGAAGAAATGGAAGATAAGGTTGATCATTCTTATACGGCTGATGATATTCAGGTCCTGGAAGGACTGGAAGCTGTACGGAAACGACCTGGTATGTATATCGGTTCTACCAGTGAGAGAGGTCTTCATCACCTTGTCTGGGAAATTGTTGATAACTCGATCGATGAGGCTCTTGCCGGATTCGCTACGGATATTGAAATAACGATTGAAAAAAATAACATCATCCGTGTAGAGGATAATGGTCGAGGAATGCCGACGGGAATCGTTGAAAAGACAGGAATATCCGGTGTGGAAACGATTTTTACTGTACTGCATGCCGGTGGTAAATTCGGCGGTGGTGCTTATAAGGTTTCCGGAGGTCTGCATGGTGTCGGTGCCAGTGTTGTTAATGCATTGAGTGAATGGCTGGAGGTTAACGTACATCAGAACGGACATGAGTTTTTCCTTCGTTTTGAAGACGGAGGCAAGGCAACAGGACCTTTGAAAATCATCAATGACAGCGAAAAGCATGGTTCCATTGTGCGTTTCAAGGCAGATCCTGAAATCTTTCAGGAAACACAGGAATATGATTTTGATACTTTGAATGCACGTATTCGTCAGCTGGCTTTCCTGAACAAAAGCATTCGTCTGGTGCTTTGTGATGAACGGGAAGCGGAGCCGAAACGAATTGAATATAAATACGATGCGGTATCCGCCAGTATGTGGAATATCTGAACAAGAACAAGACGCCGCTGCATGAAGAGGTTGTGTATGTGGAAGGGATAGAGGACGGGATTCTTGCGGAAATCGCCATGCAGTATAACGATGGCTACATTCCAAGCATCTATTCCTTCTGTAACAACATCAACACGATGGAAGGCGGGACGCATGAGGATGGCTTCCGACTCGCTCTGACAAGGATTATCAATGCCTATGCGAGAGAGCAGGGAATGAGAAAAAAGACGAGACACTGGCTGGAGATGATGTGCGTGAGGGATTAACGGCTATTATCTCGGTAAAGCACCCCGATCCGCAGTATGAAGGACAGACAAAGACGAAGCTGGGAAACTCAGAGGTACGAAAAATTGTTTCCAGTATACTGGGTGAACAGCTGGATCGTTTCTTCATGGAGAATCCGGAAACAGCAAAGATTATTGTAGATAAGGCGATTCTTGCGAGCAAGGCACGTCTTGCGGCAAAAAAGGCAAGAGAGCTGACAAGAAGAAAATCAGCCCTGGAAATCACATCACTGCCCGGTAAGCTTGCGGATTGTTCCAGCAGGATGCCTCGGAATGTGAAATCTATATCGTCGAGGGTGATTCCGCCGGCGGAAGTGCAAAGCAGGGAAGAAATTCCAAGTTTCAGGCAATTCTGCCACTGCGTGGTAAGATATTGAACGTCGAGAAGGCGCGTTTGCAGAGAATCTTCGAAAATAATGAAATTCGCTCTATGATCACAGCATTCGGCTGTGGAATCGGAGAGGAAATGGATGTCAGTAAGCTGCGTTATCATAAAATTATTATCATGACCGATGCCGATGTCGATGGTGCGCATATCTGTACACTGATGCTGACGTTCTTCTACCGTTACCTGCGTCCGATCATTGAGGGTGGCTATGTATATATCGCCATGCCACCGCTGTTCAAGGTTGCCAAGGGAAACCGTGTGGAATATGTGTATAAAGAGGAAGAAGTGGAAACGGTACGTGCTTCTATGGGGGAGAATGTAAACGTACAGCGATATAAAGGTCTGGGAGAGATGAATCCGGAGCAGCTGTGGGAGACAACCATGGACCAGCATTCCGTACGCTGAAGCAGGTAAATATTGATGATGCTATGGAAGCTGACAGTATTTTTGAAATGCTGATGGGAGAAGAGGTTGAACCAAGACGTGACTTTATTCAGGAAAATGCAATCTATGCAACACTGGATATCTAAGGAGGTGTAAGGAACATGGATTTAAACAAGGAAAAACTGATTCAGGTAGATATTTCAAAAGAAATGAAAACCTCCTTTCTGGACTATTCAATGTCTGTAATCGTAGATCGTGCACTGCCTGATGTTCGTGATGGAATGAAGCCTGTTCATCGCCGTATTCTGCATGCGATGAATGAGCTGGGAATTGTGGCAAGCAAGCCGTTTAAAAAGTCAGCGCGTATCGTTGGTGAAGTAATCGGTAAGTATCATCCGCACGGTGATACAGCCGTATATGATGCCATGGTTCGTATGGCACAGGACTTCAGCTACCGCTACATGCTGGTACAGGGACATGGTAACTTCGGTTCCATGGATGGTGACGGTGCGGCGGCAATGCGTTATACCGAAGCCCGTATGTCTAAAATCGCTATGGAAATGATGAAGGATATCAATAAGGATACCGTTGATTTCATACCCAACTATGACAATGAGGAAACTGAGCCGGCTGTGCTGCCTGCCAGATTCCCGAATCTGCTGGTAAACGGTTCTGTCGGTATTGCGGTAGGTATGGCGACCAATATACCGCCGCATAATCTTACAGAAACAATAGACGCAACCTTTGCCATTATGGATAATCCGGAGATTTCCGTTGTGGAGCTGATGGACAATTATATCAAGGGTCCTGATTTTCCAACAGGCGGTATCATTCTGGGAAGAGCCGGAATTCGACAGGCATTTGAAACAGGCCGCGGCTCTATCATGGTACGCAGTAAGCATCATCTGGAGGATATGGGCAACGGTAAGACAAGAATTGTTGTGACTGAAATCCCGTATCAGGTGAATAAAGCGAATCTGATTACCAAAATCGCAGACCTGGTAAGAGAAAAGCAGATTGAAGGTATCACCTATCTGAATGACGAATCAACCGTGAGGGTATTCGAATCGTGATTGAGCTGCGTAAGGATGCTCAACCGGATGTTATTTTGAATCAGCTGTATCGTATGACACAGCTTCAGACCTCTTTCGGTGTCAACATGACTGGCACTGGTAGAGAAAACACCGAAGCAGATGGGAATCCGGGAGGCACTTCAGCATTATGTGAATCATCAGATTGACGTTACGGTACGCCGTACAAAATTTGAATTGAAAAAAGCTGAGGATCGTGCTCATATATTGGAAGGTTTGCGTATCGCACTGGATCACATTGATGAAATTATTCATCTGATTCGCTCCAGTCAGAATGATGCGGAAGCAAGAACTGGTCTGATGGAGCAGTTTAAACTCACGGAGATTCAGGCAAATGCAATCCTGGAGATGCGTTTGCGTCGTTTAACAGGCTTGGAACGCGATAAGATTGAAAATGAATATCGTGAGCTGATGAATACGATAGCAGATTTACGTGATATTCTTGCAAACCATGATCGTGTTCTCGGGATTATCCGTGATGAGCTGACTGAGGTTAAAAATCGCTTTGGCGATGAGCGTCGTACAGAAATCAGTGAGGCAGATTACGATATGCAGGATGAAGATTTAATTCCTGTTGAGGATGTTGTTATCACAATGACAACAAACGGTTATATCAAGCGTATGCCGACAGATACCTATCGTACACAGAACCGTGGAGGCCGCGGTGTGAAGGGTATGTCTGTAAATGAGGATGATATTGTTGATCTGCTGATTACAATGTCCACTCACGACTATCTGATGCTGTTTACCAATCTTGGCAAGGTTTACCGTATCAAGGGGTATAAGGTGCCGAATTCTGGTAGAACGGCTAAGGGCCTTCCGGTCGTGAATCTGTTAAATCTGGACAAGGAGGAGAAGGTGCGTGCACTTGTTCCTGTTCGTCCGGATAGTGAATCCTCCTTCCTGCTGTTTGTCACAAAGAACGGACTGGTTAAGCGAACACCGATGAGTGAATTCGATTCTATACGTCAGAATGGTAAAATCGCCATTACACTACGTGAATTTGATGAGCTGGTTGGTGTGAAGGAAACAACCGGAGATGATGAAATTATTATCGCAGGCTCCAATGGTAAGGCAGTTCGATTCCATGAAGATGATATTCGTGCTATGGGACGTACGGCAAGCGGTGTGAAGGGCTTTAATGTTGATGGCTCAATCGTAGTAGGTGCTGCCACTTCTAAAGAGGGAACACATCTGCTGGCTGTTAGTGAAAATGGTTATGGTAAGCGTACCGCTATTGAGGAATACCGTCTGACAACACGTGGAGCGAAGGGTGTAAAGACAATCAATGTTACCAATAAAACTGGTGAGCTTGTTTCCGTTCGCGCTGTAAATGGTGATGAGGATGCCATGATTGTTACAAACTCCGGTATTATTATCCGAATATCTGTTGATGATATTGGTATTTACAGCCGTAATACTCAGGGTGTTAAGCTGATCAACGTGGCAGATGAAGAATCTGTTGCAAGGTGGCTATTGTTGAAAAGGAAGAAGAGGAGCCGGAAGAAGCTGCAGCTGGTGAAGCTTTGGAAAATAATGAAGAAACTACGGAACAGATAATTGACAATCCTGTAGAAGAATGATATAAAATAATAAAACGTTGAAAAGGTCAAGTAAGAAAGCAGGCTACTTTCAGAGATATAACGGTAGGTGTGAGTTATAATAGCTGCTTATGAAATCCGCCTTTGAGTGAATCAATGAACTATTAGTAGTTGATTACGGTAGCACCGTTATAGCTATGAGAGGGTATATCTTTATAGGTATATCAAAAAGGGTGGCAACACGAGGTATCGTCCCTTTATGGACATACCTCTTTTTATATTCTAGGAGGTTATGATTATGCTTGATATGAAATTTTTACGCGAAAATCCTGAAATTGTAAAAGAAAACATAAAAAAGAAGTTTCAGGATCACAAGATTGAGCTTGTAGATAAAGTGATTGCTATGGATAAAGAGAATCGCTCTCTTAAACAACGAGGGGATGAGCTGCGAAGCAAGAGAAATGCTATGAGCAAGGAAATCGGCGGTCTGATGGCCAAAGGTTTAAAGGATGAGGCAAATGCTATTAAAGCCAAGGTTCAGGCTATGGCAGATGAAATGAAGGAACAGAGGTTAAGGAAACTGAGCTTGCTGAGAAAATCAAGGAAATGATGATGCAGATTCCAAATATCATTCATCCTACGGTCCCGGTTGGTAAGGATGATTCAGAAAATGTTGAACTGCAGAAGTACGGCGAGCCTGTGATTCCTGATTTTGAAATTCCATATCATACAGATATTATGGAACGGTTTGAAGGTATTGATCTGGATAGTGCAAGAAAAGTTGCAGGGAACGGGTTCTATTATCTGATGGGAGATATTGCACGACTTCATTCTGCTGTCATTTCATATGCACGTGATTTTATGATTGATAGAGGATTTACATATGTTGTACCGCCTTTTATGATTCGTAGTAATGTTGTGACCGGGGTTATGAGCTTTGCGGAAATGGAAGGAATGATGTATAAGATTGAGGGCGAGGATTTGTATCTGATCGGTACCAGTGAGCATTCTATGATTGGAAAATTCATTGATACAATTCTTGATGAGAAAAAACTTCCTTATACTTATACAAGCTATTCTCCTTGCTTCCGTAAAGAAAAAGGTGCACACGGTATTGAAGAAAGAGGAGTTTACCGCATTCACCAGTTTGAGAAACAGGAAATGATTGTTGTTTGCAAACCGGAAGAAAGTGCAGACTGGTTTGTAAAGCTGTATACGAATACTGTTGATTTATTCAGAAGTCTGGATATACCAGTGAGAACCTTAGAGTGCTGTTCCGGTGATCTTGCTGATTTGAAGAATAAGTCTGTTGATGTCGAAGCATGGAGTCCACGTCAGAAAAAATATTTTGAAGTGGGAAGCTGTTCTAATTTGACAGATGCACAGGCAAGACGTCTTGGCATTCGCGTAAAGGGTGAGAATGGAAAATATTTTGCTCATACTTTGAATAATACGGTGGTAGCTCCACCTCGAATGCTGATTGCTTTTTTAGAGAATAATCTGAACAAGGACGGCAGTGTGAATATTCCGGAAAAATTGCAGCCATATATGGGAGGCACAAAAATATTGATGCCAAAAAATTAAGCAGTATTGAAAAGGTGATTTTTATATAAATTTCACCTTTTTTTTAGTATCTAAAACAGCTTATTATTTGTTGGTTAAAAATAGCAGAAAAGCCTTTGTTTATCGTATTATTTGGATAAATAATACGATATTGTGACTCTCTGATTTACATCGATATTTGAATAATTGGACAATTGGTCATGTCGTTGCAAATGATTGCACAGCTTTTTTAGGCATTTTTGTTCACGTGAAACAATTAAGGATAAATCAAGGAATTTCAGCTGTTACTTATGCTTGTTTCATAATGTTTTAAAAGAGATAATAAAAAATGTGTAAGCAAATAGAAGATAAGTTATAATGATGCTATACATAAAAAGGTAACCTTATATATGAAAATTATTTTTATACGAAGTAGGCGCAAATCCAATGTTAAGACAATTTCAAACTTTCTTATGTATGCACTAATGATTTTCTAATAATAAAATAAGAAAGCTTCCTCCAGTTGTAACGTGTTTGAGAAAAGAAAGTATCAAATTCTGTTGAATAATATAATGGTGATAAGTACTCAATGTAGTTATGTTCAACCTGAGTTTATGAACTGTTTAGAAAATTAGCCTGCTCACTTTTCTTAAAGAGGATAAAAAGTATTCCGTTTCATTACAATATATTGTATTTGAAATACAATTCATATTACTATCTTGTTAATAGCTCAGATAAAAAAATAGTGTTAATCTTAAGGATAAAGGAGTTTCCTTTATGAAATACAGGATAGACTTGTTCATCACTTGTAAAAGTCAAAATGGCAATTATAAAATATGTGAAAGCAAATTAACTGTTGAAAAAATCAGAGAATATGCTATAATATATAAGCTACTACAATGGTATCTACTGAATTAGGTCAGATTGGGAACAAAGCAGCCTTAAGGGAGCTCTATCATGTGTGGTAGCCCTTTTTATATCTGAGGTAATTTTATGAAAGAAGAATATATGCGGGCTGCTTTAAGAGAGGCAGAGAAGGCTAAAAAAATAGATGAGGTACCCATTGGCTGTGTTATTGTTAAGGATGATAAAATTATAGCAAGAGGTCATAATCTCAGAGAAACAAAACAGCAGTCAATAAACCATGCTGAAATCATTGCAATTCAAAAAGCTTGTAAAAAGGTAGGAAGCTGGCGTCTTGAGGATTGTGATTTATATGTTACTCTGGAGCCCTGTTGCATGTGTGCCGGTGCTATTCTGCAATCACGTATCAGAACTGTTATCTATGGAACTGCTGATCCAAAGGTGGAAGCATTGAAAGTACCTTGCATATGTATGAACAGCCGGGATATAACCATTATCCGAAAGTTGAATCCGGTGTTCTTCAAAACGAATGTTCACAGCTCTTAAAGAATTTCTTTAAAGAAAAAAGACTAAAAAAGAAATAAAAGCAAATACTGTAAGAAAGAAAAGTATTTGCTTTTCTTATGTAAAATTCATTGTCAGCATGATATAATTGACAGTGGAGAAAGCAGGTGAAGTATGGCATATAAAGCGTTATATCGTACTTATCGTCCAAACAGTTTTGATGAAGTAGCAGGACAAAAGCACGTTGTACAAACCTTGCAGCATGCAGTGGAACAGCATAAGATTGCACATGCTTATTTGTTCTGCGGCCCCCGTGGTACAGGAAAAACATCAATTGCGAAAATCTTTGCGAAAACTATAAATTGTGAGAATCCAAATCATAAACCATGTTTGGAATGTGATAACTGTAGGGCAGTACAGGATGGAAGCCATCCGGATATTATTGAGATAGATGCTGCCAGCAATAATGGTGTAGAAGAAGTACGTACACTGATAGAAAAAGTTAAGTATGCGCCATTGAAGGGTAAATATAAAATTTATATTATTGATGAGGTCCATATGATGTCAACGGGTGCATTTAATGCGCTGTTAAAGACGATTGAGGAACCACCGGAACATGTTATTTTATTTTAGCTACGACAGAGCCGCATAAGGTGCTGCCTACGATTATTTCACGTTGTCAGCGATTTGATTTTACTAAAGTTCCACGTGAAGAAATCGTTCAGAGGATACATACTATTCTGGAGAGAGAACAGATTACGTGTGAAGAGGAAGTAATTCGGATTATTGCACAGCTTGCTGATGGCGGATTGCGTGATGCTTTATCTATTCTTGATCAATGTATTGCTTATGCACAGAATCATATCCAGGTGCATCATATCAATGAAATTTATGGCATTACAACCATACAGGAAAAATTAGATTTGTATCGTTATATCTATGGAAAAGATGCAGTATCCCTGTTAAATGCGATAGATCAGCTTATTGAAAAAGGTATTGATATCAAAAGGCTGACTGTTGATTTAATTGAAATATTAAAGGAGAGTATCATTTTCGAGTATACAAAGGATGCATCTCTGCTGCATATTCTAAATAGTGAAGAGGTTTTAACTCTGATTGATGGAAAATCTATTGCAGAGAGGTTTCAAATGATACATCTTCTAATGGAAACATATGATAAATATAGAAGTGCAGCAAATGCAGGATCTTATTTTGAGGTCTGTTTACTGCAAATGCTGGATGTAAAGGCAACTGTGGTGACAACGACGATATCACATCCATTGGAGACTCCTAGGCAGGAACAAAAACCAGTAAGCACTGTTAATAATGTTTCACGTGAACATCTAAGAAGAAACCTATACTTGAGGTTCCTATGGATGATGAACCATTTACACCATATGATACACCAGTATTTGATTCACCAGTAACAAAGAGTGCGAAGTCTTCACATATACCGGAAAATATAGTAAGCAAGGAAATTACTGCTGTTTCAACAAAAGCTTTAAAACCATTGGATAATGAATTTGTTCTTGGACTTCTTGCCGGGGCAAATAAACCTGAAAAAGCAAAGGATAGTCAGCATTTTCAGAAAATACCTGAATTCATGCTCGATTTTAAATATGCTAAATATGGAAGTCTTTTAAAGAATGCAGGTATTGTAGGCAGTGGTAATACCTATATAGTGGTATGTGTCGATAATCAGGCAGTAGCAAATGAAATAAATGAGATGGACAGTAAAAATGAATTTCATGATTTCATTACTGAATTGATGGAAAAGAATAAAAAAATATTTGCTATTTCTGCTGATCAGCAGAAATATGTTATCAAAGAGTTTAAAGACCGTATGATTGCAGGTACATTGCCGGAGCCTATACAGATTGAAGCTGTGACGATTGAAAGAAAAGAAGTAAAAGAATTAACACAGGAAGAAGCTGTATTGGATTTGTTCGGTCAGGAAAATATAATAATAACGGAGGAATAAGATTATGAATATGCAGGGATTATTAAAACAGGCACAGAAAATGCAAAAGGAACTTACTAAGCTGGAAGATGAATTAAATGAAAAAGTATATGAAACAACAATGGGTGGTGGCGTTATCAAGGTAGAAGTAAAAGGAAGCATGTCTGTAGAAAGTATCTCAATTGATGAAAGCTTGCTGGAGAAAGATAACAAAGAAGATTTAGAGGATATGCTGAAATCTGCCTTGAATGATGCATTCGCTAAAGCAGTCGAGGATAAAGAAAAAAATATGAATCAAATTACAGGCGGAGTGAAAATGCCAGGTGGCTTCTAATGTATCCTAAGAAATTTGAAGCACTTGTTGAATGCTATCGGAGACTACCGGGTGTAGGAATAAAAACTGCAGAACGCTATGCATTTCAAACGCTCGAATGGGATGATGAAACTATGGACTCTTGGATTCATGCATTTCAAAACGCAAAAGAAGGCTTAAAAAAATGCGCGGTATGCGGCAACTTATCGGAAGATGACACATGTGATATTTGTGGAGATCAAAGTAGAAATAGTCAGATTATATGTGTTGTACAAAGTCCAAAGGATGTTATTGCAATGGAGAAAACAAAAGAATACTCTGGAGTATATCATGTGTTGAATGGTGTAATCTCAACATCAAAAGGTATACTGCCTGAGGACATCAACATAGACTCTCTATTAAACAGAATTAGTGAGGAAACCGAGGAAATTATTATTGCAACCAATCCGACAGTCGAAGGTGAAACTACAGCATTGTACTTATCAAAGCTGCTGGAAAAATATCCGGTTACTGTAACAAGGATTGCACATGGTCTTCCAATGGGCGGACATTTGGACTATGCGGATGAATTAACCTTGATTAAAGCAATTGAAGGAAGAAAGAAAATGGAACCATAATGTTGGTTCTTTTCTTTACTGTATTATAAAACGTAAGAAGTATATAGTAAATGAGGAAGGACAGGAATACCCTGCTTTCAAATGTATGGATGTTTAAATAGCGTTTAAATCAAGAATATGAAAAAGGGAACAACCTCCTACAGCAACAGCAAAATAGGCGATACACAGAAAAAGCATCATCACTATATGAACTAATTGTATAAATCCAAAATCACCAGCACCTTACATATATAGAAAAGAAATATTTTCATTTTACTGCAAGCGCTATCATGGTAAAATGGATATATAGGAAGAAGGCGAACATATGGCTCAATTGCTTATATTACTGATAAAAATATGATGGAGTACCATAGACTTCATGGTAACTCTGTTATCAATTTCTGGAAGCCAAGTATCAAAAGTATTACTGATTTTAAAAAGGGAGACATGCTGTTTTTCTTGACAAAGGGGACAGAGCGTGGGAAAAAAAGAGAAAAGGGAATACTTGGATACGGTCATCTTCGAAAGCAACAAAACATGGGGTTTACACAAATGTGGAATGTATATAAAACTCTGAGTGGCTATCCGGATAAGGAATCATTAAAGCAGGCAATCTGCAAAATTACAAAACAGGAGGAAGTACCTGAGCTACTTTCCTGCATGGAATTAGAAAATGTTATCTATTTTCAATATCCGATTTACCTAAGTGAAATCGGTATGAAAATTTCCAATAATATTGAAAGCTTTTTCTATATAGATAAAGAGGATATACAAAATACAGGAAGACTACTGCATCTGGCATCCTCTATTGGTACGGATATGTGGGTGAACAGTACTGTTATTACAAAGGAAAAGAATATGCAGGAGGATGCTGTACTTCAAATACTGGAGAACCTGAGCAGACGTATAGAGACTAGCTCTATTCAGAATATGAAGAATCAAAAATACGTCATTATATACAAAAACTTCAGGATGCAAATATACAGTCAATTAGAAACAGTAAAACAGAGTATTGGACAAAACGCGATGGAAAAATAATGATTCTACTTCCATGCCTCTTAAACTTTATAGATGCTGAAAGTAAAATGCAGTATAGCATTGGTCATTATCAGTTATTTAAAGTATATATAAATCAAAGTGAATATGCTGATCAGATTTCCATCAAACTATTGTTTAACCAAAAGATCCACAGTAATTGGAGACTTGCTCTCAGCTATTTAAAGATAGAATATGAAGAAAGGCTAGTCGAAGAGGACTAGCCTTATAGCTATTACCTGAAGAATACAAAAGAAAGGGACCATAAGAATGAATTTTGTTTTCCTTATTTTGTGTCGGAAAGCAATCATTCCAAGACCAATACCAAAAGCTCCTCCAAGGAATGCATACAGTAATAGAAATCGCTCAGGTATTCGATAACGCTTATGAATGGCTTTCCATTTATCAATTCCCATCATACAAAATGAAATCACGTTCCAGAAGACGACGTAGATCATTCCTCCACTGCCTGCAAAGCACGCTGAATCTTAGATGTGCAGTTTTTTTCATAAACAAGCTGCACATGAGAAAGAAGCTTCTGAAAAACAGAAAGCCCGTCATGTGGCTGCTTATATTCATATTCAATTTCATAATCTGTATGATTTCCATAGGTGCTGATATCAAAGCATAGTTCAGCATTCTCTGTTTCTACAACAGCTCTTTTTGTCACGAGAGTAGTTAACGGAATGATTGCAGCTTCAATTTGATACTCATGCAATAGCTGAACAATTTCCTCTGATTGCAGAGCATGAATACTGTTTTCAGATACTTCACACTCACACTCGCACAGCCCATCAAGATTCTCCTGCCGCATCTTTAATGTAAACAGAAACCTTCCATTTCGCTCACGTATACGCATTGCACCCTTCTTTTTCTGAATGTCCCCGTTTACCGTATCATAATAGGTATTGGTCTGGGTTATAAAATTCAGATTTTCATACAAACTACACAGCTTATCAAACTGTTCCTTGTTCACAAGCATTTTATATTCTTTTTCAACATGTTTATTCATCTTTCATCACCTTATAGGATATGATACAATAGTACCATAACAAAAGGAAGTGATTTGTGATGAAATATTCAGTAGTTGCGAAAAAAGATGCAAAATCACATGCAGTAGAGGAGAAAATCAAAGAGCGTCTGCAGTCTTCTGGCTGGATTTATGACAAAGCAGAACCACAGCTTGTTATCTGTGTGGGAGGGGACGGTACACTGCTGTATGGCGTGCATCAGTATCTGCATCGAATCAGCGAAGTAAACTTCCTTGGCATTCATACAGGAACCCTTGGCTTTTTCACGGACTATACGGAAGAGGAACTGGAGGAATGCCTGCATGATGTATTGGAAAAGGAGCCTGTGATATTTGAATCCGGTTTATTGAAAATAAAGCTGGATAATAATCCAAACCCTTATTATGCATTAAATGAGATGCGTGTTGAGAATATTGTGAAATCTCAAATCATGGATATATATGTAGACGGTGAGTTTTTTGAAACCTGCAGAGGCTCCGGCATCTGTCTATCCACTCAGGCAGGCTCCACTGCATATAATCGATCTCTTGGAGGAGCAGTTATAGACTGTGGATTATCTCTTATGCAGCTGGCGGAAATAACAGCTATTCAGCACTCCAAGCACCGCTCCCTCGGAAATCCGTATATCATGATGGAGAACCGTCATGTAACAATGAAAAGTGAAACCTTTGATACAGCAATACTCTGCTATGATCATTTGAATGTGCCGTTGGAAGCCACCAAAGAAATCTATTGCGAGATGTCTGATCGGAAGGTTAGATTCGCACGTTATCGTCATTACAGTTATTTGAGAAGATTAAAAAATTTATACTGACAGATAGTATGGATGAAGGGATATGATTTAGTCATAAGCTGCTTCATTAGTCTATTCAGCTGCAGGGAGAACGAGGATTATCGCATCATGAAAAGTAAAAAAACAGATACGCGGGGAATCTGTTTTTTATATCCGTTTATTCCTGTATCACCCATTATTTACTTTTGAGAAATGTATCAAATATCAATAAATTGAAGTAGCATGCGCATTTCATTCGTTATAAAAAAAGCAAGCAAAATAAAACCAATCACAAAACTTATGATTGGCTTATTCATATACATAATCAGAGAGCTTTTTTGCTTTTGCACTGGCATTCATAATGATTCCAAATGCAATCAGATATGACAGTAATGATGAACCGCCATACGATATCATAGGAAGCGTGATTCCGGTAATCGGCAATAAACCGATTATCATCCCGATATTTTGTATCTGTTGATACAGCAGCATCCCCAGAATACCCAGAATGAAATACTTTTCAAACATATTCTTTGACATGCTGGCAATACGGCATAAATGAATATCAAGCCCAAGACACAGAACCACTATGAATAATGTTCCGATCAAGCCCCAGCTTTGTCCAATAACAGCAAAGATAAAGTCGGTCTGTGCTTCCGGTATGGATACCAGCTCGATTCCCATACCATGACCTGTAAGGCCGGCCGAGCCAAGAGCAAGCAGGGCCATATACAGCTGATGCCCCTCTCCATTGATATCTGTTTCCGGATTCAGCCATGCTGTTATTCGTTTCAGACGATATCCTCCTTCACCACCAATCAGCTCATTCAGAACATTGAAATGATAGTAATACATATAGAAGAATAATACCAGCACAATGACAATCAGGATACCTATGATGACAAACCATTGTTTTTTATACCGGAACATACGATCATCGCCACCAGTGAAATAGCGATAATCAATACCACTCCGGTATCTGGCTGAGCAAGAATCAGAAGGATAGGGGAACTGCCCATTTCGCTACATTCATAAACAAAGAGAAATCCATTTCATAGGACTCTGTTAATTTGTTATTGTTATGCTCATCAATCACACCGGCAGTTATTAAAATCAAAACGATTTTCATAAACTCACTGGGCTGAAAAGAACCAAACGGCCCCAGCTTAAACCAGGATGTGGCACCGTTTGTTGTGATGATCATTCCCAGCAGACTGCCTCCGGTCAACATATTGTATACCTTACCAATCAGCAGCACCACAAGACAAACCATAAGAAACCAGTATCCTATTTTTGCGAACTGCAGCATAGAATCATTACCGAGATACATAATCACACCGATCGCGATTGATCCGATAATAAACCACATTGCCTGCTTCATCATATAGTCAATACCGGCAGCCTGACCGATAATACCAAAAGCGGAATAGATGGACAGAAGGCTCATGACAATCATTAAAATCAAATATGTAACTAAAACAAAATCGAACTTATCCGGACTCTTTGCCCTGGATAATCCTACTTTCATTTGCACCACTCCAGACAAAAACCTTTTTGAAACAAGGTTGTACTTATTATAACACGGTTTATATTTCTTATGTTGCAGCATGGTCAATTATTTTCTGAATTTCTATTAAGAAATGAGAATAAGCATACACTGCAGGTTAGGATGATTGTATGAAAAAACAAAAGCATATAGGATTATACCCAATGGTCATGTTATAATAATAAGCAGTGAGTGGAGTTGATAAAATGACTAAAAAAGCTACCTATACACCGATGATGAAGCATTATCTGGAATTAAAAGAACAGCATGAGGATGCAATCATATTCTATCGTCTCGGTGATTTTTATGAAATGTTTTTCGAAGATGCAAAGACGGCATCCAGTGAGCTTGATCTGGTTCTGACAGGAAGAAATGCCGGTGTTGAAGAACGGGTACCGATGTGTGGAATTCCACATCACGCCGCAAAGGGATATATACAGCGACTGATTCAAAAAGGATATAAAGTCGCAATTGTTGAGCAGCTGGAGGATCCGGCACTGGCAAAGGGACTGGTGAAGCGGGATGTCATCAAAATCGTTACACCCGGAACCATCATGGATGAAGTAAGTGATGAGAAAACAACTGTCTATATTGCTTCTCTGCATGACTTTCAATTCGGTCTTGCCGTCATACTCTGTGAAATGACAACCGGAGAGCTGCGTGCGCAGCTGATTGATAAGCATGTCATGGCAATACAGAAGGTTCTGCTGGGAAACAATGTACGAGAAATTGTAATACAGGAGAAGTTTGATAAGAAAATCGTGAAGATGATAGAAGAAATGCAGACGATTACCGTTTCCTATCATAATGATAACGCATTAAAGGAAGAATACCGTCATTTGCTGAATGGAATTGAAGATGATCGTGTGGAAACTGCCTTTGGCGTTCTCACCAATTATCTGGATGAAACACAGAAGCGAAATATGGCTCATCTGAATGCTGTTGAAATGGTATATGAAAATGATTTTCTTCAGATGGATTTTTCGACAAAGCAGAATCTGGAGCTGACCTCCAGTCTGCGCAGCAATTCACGCTCACAGACATTATGGAGCTTTCTTGATAAATGCCGCAGCTCCATGGGCTCTCGGTTATTAAAAAAATGGATTGAATACCCGCTGGTTGATACAGCGATGATTAACCGGCGTCTGGATGCTGTTGAATATTTGAATGATAACTTCATTACGAAGGATGAACTGCGTGAGCATCTGGCTTTGTCTATGATATGGAGAGACTGAGTGCCAGAGTGGCCTATGGTTCTGCAAATCCGCGGGATATCCTGCGACTGATCAAAACGCTGGAGCATACACCGCAGATTTTTGAATTATTTCATGACTGCAGTGCCTATGAGGAATTTCAGAGTATCGATCCATGCCGGGAGCTGTACGATATGATCGAGGGTGCCATTATTGATAATCCTCCTTTGACATTAAAGGATGGCGGTGTGTTTGTGGAGGGCTATAATGAAGAGCTCGATCAGGTGCGCGAAATCGGTAAAAACGGGAAGAACTGGATTCTTGAGCTTGAAAACAAGGAGCGGGAAAGAACCGGTGTAAAGTCTTTGAAAATTGGATACAACCGTGTATTCGGGTATTATATTGAGGTTACAAAAACCAATCTGGATTCTATAAAGGATGAATTTGGTTATGTCAGAAAGCAGACACTGACCAACGCAGAACGCTTTATCACGCAGGAGCTGAAGGATAAAGAGGACGCGATTGTACATGCGCAGGAAAGAAGTATCCGTCTGGAAGCAGAGCTATTCAATCACCTTCTGAATCAAATCAAGGTATATCTGCCTAAGCTGCATGATCTTTCACATGCATTGGCCACAATTGATGCATTATATGCCCTTGCAGAGATTTCCAGTGAAAACGGATATACACGGCCACAGTTTCATACCGGTCATTCCATTCACATGAAGGAGGCAAGACATCCGATTCTGGATCGAATGATGAAACAACACGTTATGTTTCCAATGATCTGGAGATGGGTGAGGACAATGACATTCTGATGATTACCGGACCGAACATGGGTGGTAAATCCACCTATATGCGACAGACCGTTCTTCTTGTCATCATGGCCCAGATAGGCTGCTTTGTCCCTGCAAAGAAAGCGGAAATGCCAATCTTTGATCAGATATTCACACGGATCGGCGCAAGTGATGATATCATGTCGGGACAGTCAACCTTTATGGTGGAGATGATCGAAGCGAACAATGCATTACAGAATGCCACAGCAAATTCACTCATTTTATTCGATGAGATCGGGCGCGGTACCTCCACATATGACGGTATGGCACTGGCGCAGGCTATGATTGAATATATAATGCGAAATATCAAAGCGAAAACGCTATTCTCTACCCATTACCATGAGCTGACAGAAATGGCAGAAAAGAATGCAGGTATCCGCAATGTGCATGTGGATGTACATGAAGAGGATGATAAGGTTACATTTTTATACCGCGTGCTTGACGGCAAAGCAGATAAATCCTATGGAATCAATGTTGCACGTCTTGCACATCTTCCTTCCTCCGTGCTGGAGCGTGCCAAGCAGATTCTGGACAATCTGGAGCTGCAGCCGAATATGGTAAAAGAGGTGAAGCCACCACTCGTCATAGAAAAAGAGAATCCGCAGCACATGCAAATCATCAATCAGGTTAAACAGGTAGATGTAAATAAAATGACACCGATGGAAGCCATGCAGTTTCTGTATGAGCTGAAGGAAAAAATGTCATAGAAGAGAACTCTGTAATCCCGGATTACAGGTTTTCTGTTTTATAAGAAAGAAGGTGTACTTATGGGTAGAATCAATCGACTGGACGAACATCTCAGCAATATGATTGCGGCTGGAGAGGTCGTGGAACGTCCGCAGGGTATTGTAAAGGAACTGGTTGAAAACTGTATCGATGCACACGCATCAAATATAGAAATACAAATATCACAGGGTGGTATTGCGACCATTACGATTATAGATGATGGTGACGGTATGGATCCTGAGGATGCCACGCTGGCATTTGAGCGGCATGCCACAAGCAAGCTGAAAGAGGTTAATGATCTCTGGAATATACATACAATGGGATTTCGCGGGGAGCACTGCCTTCCATCGCATCTGTTTCTCATGTACTGCTGCGAACAAATGACGCACAAGCTCTACCGAGGTGGAGATCAACTACGGCAAGCTGATCAGTGCCAGACCATGCGGGACTCCGAAGGGAACCATGATAGAAATTCAGAATCTGTTTCAGAAAACACCGGCACGCTTCAAGCATCTGAAAAGTCCGCAGTATGAATTTTCTCTTATTTCGGATGTAGTTCAGAAGTTTGCCCTTTCCCATCCGAAATCGGATTCTGCCTGTCTCATGATGGAAGAACGGTTTTTAAAACCAAGGCAGCGGTAATCTTTTGGAAGTACTTATGCAGATTTATGGAAGAGACAGTGCGAAGAGTGCGATTTCGCTGGATGGAAGTGATCAGGATTATAAGATAAAAGGCTATATCATGCAGCCGCAGTTTAACCGTGCAACAAAATATTATATGCTGCTGTACATTAATGGTCGTATGATACGTAATTACCATTTGCAGAAGGCAATACTGGATGCATATTCACCTTATATGCCGAAGGACAGATATCCCATCGTTGTCATTGATTTACTGATGGATGCACAGCTGGTGGATGTCAATGTACATCCGTCCAAATGGGAAATTCGTCTGTCCAAGGAAAAGCAGCTGGAAAAGCTCCTCTATGAGACCATTCGCAAAGCACTGCAGGAACAGCTTGAGGTTCCACGCGTTAATATTACAAAGGAAACCGTAAAAGAGAAGGTGGAAGAGCAGGAGCTGCAGTTTACGTATGAACGTGATGATAGCATTTCAAGACTGCATGAGGAAGTAAACGACAGCTTTATACATCCGGAAAAGAATGAAAAGCCCTCTCTGGATATGGAAGAGCTGCGTAGAAAAATCGAAGCAGATAAAAACCGGAGAAAAGAATCAGCTGCTCCGATACAGCCTAAGACTAAGGAACTTCTTCCTGAAATCCGGGAAGAAACAGCATCCTACGAGTCTGAGGATTCAACATCGGTAAAGGCGGAGACAGAGGAAGCAGATGTCAAGGTTCAGCATGAGGACACTGACAAAACAGAAGTGCTGCCCGCTGCCGACACCGGGTCTGAGGCACACACACAAGCTATAGAACCAGACATTTCTTCGGATGCAGCTGTTGCATACATGGAAATCAGTCAGTCCGAGGAGCTTGTCTATGAGAAAAAGGCAGAGGTGGAACAGTCACAGCCTTTGAATCCGAGTCTTCCACAGCTTCGTGTGATTGGTCAGTTCCACAGCTGCTATATCTTGGCAGAGGGTGAAAAGGGCCTGTACATAATTGATCAGCATGCAGCACAGGAGCGCTATCATTATGAAATTATTAGAAAGCAGATTCTTGATGGAAACAATGATACCCAGCCGCTGCTGCTGCCTATAACAATAGAATCTACGATTTCTGCTGTTTCGCAGGCAGATGATTTGAACGCATTGCTGGAACAGCTCGGCATCCATCTTGAGGTGTTTGGAGATCATACCTTTGTGTGCCGTCAGCTGCCGCTGTGGATGAAGGATGTTGAAGAAGAGGCTTTTCTCTGCGATATGATTGATATATGGGAAAAGGATAAGGAAATCAGTCTGGATAAGCTGCGGAAGCATGCAATAGCTACCATGGCATGTCACAGCTCCATACGCTTTAACCGCAGTCTTACACTGGATGAAATGAAGCGTGTCATAGAGGATTTAGCACATTGTGAGCAGCCGTTTCATTGCCCGCATGGAAGACCGACAATGATCTGTATGGAGGATAAGGCATTGATCCATGAATTTGAACGTGGATAAGCAGCAGGAGGAAACAGCCTGCAAGCATATAGCTGCTTGTAGTCGCTGCCTTTTGAAATGGCATACCTCTGGCTACAGTGAGAACGGATACTGTGAATTTTGAGGATATCTTGTGAGAGAACGGAGTTAATTATGGAAAAAGTACTGGTGATTGCAGGTCCCACAGGCGTAGGAAAAACAAGCCTTAGTGTGGAGCTGGCAAAAGCCTGTCATGGAGAGGTTATCAGCGGAGATTCCATGCAGGTTTATAAAGAAATGAGTATCGGAACAGCAAAAATAACAAAGGAGGAAATGCAGGAGGTACCGCATTATCTGATTGATTTCTGTTCCTTTACAGAGGAATACAATGTTAAAATTTTTCAGGAGAAGGCCAGAGAATACATAGCGGAAATCACCAAACATGGGCATCTTCCCATCATATGTGGAGGAACAGGGCTATATATAAAGTCCTGTCTGTATGATTATCAGTTTGTCGATCAGCCGCAGGATACGGAGTTTATGAATTTTCTGGCAGAGCGAAGTACGGATGAAATATGGGGAATGCTGTCAGTCATTGATCCAAAAGCCTGTGAGAATCTGCATCCGCATAACAGGCAGAGAATCGTTCGTGCTCTTGCGATGGCACATACCGGAGAGAAAAAAAGTGAAATCGTTGAGTCACAGGAACACCGTCCTGTTTACGATGCCTATATCATAGGACTTACAATGGATCGTTCGCGGCTGTATGAGAGAATCAATGCAAGAGTCGATACCATGATGGAACAGGGACTGCTGCAGGAAATCGAACAGCTCCATACCCTGCAGGAGGATGTCTGGAGTCTGCAAAGCTTTCAGGGAATCGGCTATAAGGAATGGAAAGCTTACATAGAGGACAGGGAATCAGTTGCCACCTGTGTGGAACGTATTAAGAAAAATTCACGTAATTTTGCGAAACGCCAGTATACATGGTTCCGCAATCAGATGCAGGTGCACTGGTATGATGTTGAAGATGAGAACTATCGCGAAAAGATTTTAGAAGATGTAAAAGCATGGATGGAGAACTGAGATGGAAACACCTTTACAGAGAATGGAGCTTCTGATTGGAGAAAACAATCTGGAAATATTAAAGCGTTCCACCGTCATGGTTGTAGGTGTCGGAGGTGTTGGCTCCTATGCTGCGGAGGCACTGGCAAGAAGTGGAGTCGGAACCCTGATTCTTGTTGATGGTGATACCGTTGCACCCAGCAATCTGAACCGTCAGATACATGCCGTCTATGCTACCATCGGTCGATCAAAACAGAGGTTATGAAGGAACGGATAGAAAGCTATCGCAGGGACTGTACAATCATCTGCAAGGATATATTTTATAAGGAAGAGGAAAATGCAGTCCTCTTTGATAAACCGGTGGATTTCGTTATCGATGCAATTGATACCATGAGCAGTAAGCTTTCCCTAATCACATACTGCCTGAAACATAAAATACCCTTTATCA